>Ga0065715_10000177_pt1 | contig 102767 bp, 103 predicted proteins | sample MisBulReplicate1_FD_59102 | JGI IMG/M metagenome (GOLD analysis project Ga0065715, IMG submission 59102) | Miscanthus rhizosphere microbial communities from Kellogg Biological Station, MSU, sample Bulk Soil Replicate 1 : eDNA_1 v2 (version 2) | ecosystem: Host-associated > Plants > Roots >...
GCAAATTGCCTGGAATATGAGAAATATCTAAACTCGACGGAAGATTATTCTGCGGACTGCCAGTACGGTTCGTGAGACTTGTGGTATTTTTTATCAAGCTGTTAAGAGTATCGTTCATCATACCATCAAGAGTGTCTGAAACCACCTTGTCGATTATCTCCTTAATTGAAGACGAATTCGTCTTCTGGGCATTTACATTAATGACTTCAAAGGGGAGAAATAATAAAGCCAGAGTTAGTGTGAGAGTAATAGCTATGACTCTACCTCTTACAATCGAATCATAATTCATTTCGGATCCGATTTTACCGTTACTTATTTTGTACTTAATGTTACAATGTAAACAAGTATTAAGTATATGCTAAGTTTATCTTAAATATCCTAGGTTGAGAAAAACAACCCACGATTCAAAATTTCACAATCTATTTTTTACTTTGTCGACACATTAGAGGGATTAATGAAAAGAAATTTTATTTAGTGAAAACCAACACTAGCAAGCCAATTCACGCAAACAATTACACCAAGCATGATTATCATAACAGTCTATAACTAAAAATAATAGTAGATAGATATTTTTATAATGGTTCTGTATGGAATTTTCGGTAGTCATACCACTGAGGCTTGTCCACTAAATAATCGAGATAATAGGAAAATCATGATAGAGGTATCTCAGAGACTTGCCGACGTTGCTCAAAGAAATCAAATTGAATTAAAACAACAATTCCATTCCGCTTTGGAGCACAATTTTCTCTGGATTTTAGACGCACAAAATGGGCATGTCGTACAAAAATTCATGATTGAATTGGGAATGGCAAAATTTAATTCCATGAAGATATTCCCAATAGGAACATTTCAAAACGTTGTGGACGAATGTAAGAGGCTGGAACAATTATCAAAAACTAACGGTACTTGATATAATGCCACGGGCATTGCATTTGGTTTGGTTTGTAGTCTACAGATGCCAATCAAGAACCTGAAATACCCCTTAGAACTAGACTTGATATTCTTCATAATAGAAACCATGAATGCCTGACTTTTTTAATGTCTAAATTCAATTGAAGATCTATTGATTCAAACAAATGCATTTTGACTACTGTTCCCCGGAAATTTAGCTGGTTTGAGTATGGGTACTATCTTTATCGAAAAGATCTAGAAGAATGCTCAATTATCCTTCTCAGCACCTTCAACTAATATTGTTCATAATGCTGTTTATTATTTTTAAGTATGGAGGATATTGACGCTTGAATAAACGAATAGTCCTTACAATGTTAATAGGAAGGTATGAAAATTCCATACTACTAGGGGATTGCAAAAAAGTACTTGAAAGGTTCCCGGCTAATGTGGTCCAGCTTACTATTACTTCTCCTCCGTACAGAAATGCAATAGATTATGAGACACATGTGGATGGGGCAGGCTATTATCGCGGAACTACAAGAGTCACCACCTCGCAGTATTTGAAGGAAATGACAGAAATTTTTAATGAACATATTTTTAGGGTGACTAGAGATGGTGGTTACTGCTGTATAGTCATAGGCAATGAGGTTGTAAGCGGCAATATCCTACCTCTTCCCCACATGCTCCTATCTAACTTGGTTCAACCCTTTGGAAATTGGTTTCTTCATGAAGAAATAATATGGCATAAGGTAACTGGGGGTACGAATAGATATGGATCTTTTGTAATAAATCCTTATCCTAAATACTTCCGGGCTAACATTATGCACGAGTTTATTCTAGTACTACGGAAGGGAGACGTGAAAACAGGTAGGACTCAGCGCCATGATGCACTGCCGGCAACGCATGAAGAATTTACCAAGGAAATAGCTAATTCTGTTTGGCACATTGCACCAGTTCCACCTGGATTTATTGATCATCCATGCCCCTTCCCGGAAGAAATTCCCTACCGATTGATGAAACTATATTCGTATAAAGGGGACGTGGTCCTGGATCCCTTTAACGGTAGTGGACAAACTACGAAAGTGGCAAGCCATTTTTTACGAAAATTTGTTGGTATAGAGAGAATTAATAAGTATGTCGAGTTGGCAGAGGATAGATTGCATGATGAGCCATTGCATATGCGCCCACAAGCGTTAATACCGAAATGGCAAAAGATCCCCTCACATTACACTAGGATCTAGTTGTAGCCAGTTTTTTTCTAATAACCAAATCATTGTTACTGTCGACTAGTATTTCAAAAGTATCTCCATCTTTAATTGTCAAAGAGGAGGCTAACTCAAAAGGCACGGTCATAAAAAATTCATTTCCAAACCGTATAATCTTATTCTCGAAGAAAGTTCCGTTAGAATTCCTAATCATTGTATCTTCTACTTTCTCAGTCAACACTAATGGTTAAATTACCATGAATATTAGCATGTGATCTAATTTTACGAGAATAAGAATCAGAAGCTTTTACTCATGAATTACTTCTAGAGACGATTCGATTGTTCTTGGTTAAGCCTAAACAAACAAAATAAAAATATAGTTTATTTCACACACATCTAAGCGATAATTAGTTTCAATAATTTATTGATTGGTCCCGGGAAATGTTTTGGAAATATCGAGATATGAAAATAGGCATCACTTTGGAACCTTTGTTTAGAGATTTATTGACATTGTTTAGACAATTGACAGTTCTCTGACAGGTAACAAATTACCTGCTAATACTGGAGTATTTAGTTATCATAATGAAAGATAACGTCCTAATCCTAGTCGACTATTTTTGGCGTATATTGTCTAATGATGGATAAACTTTCATTACTTAATTTCAAGGTATAGGCACTTACGTAGTCACCCTCAGACTGGGATAATTCTTCCAGGAACTTTGCCTTATCCCTCCCTCTCTCAAGCATGCCACCTGATTCTTTGATACAAAGGGGAAACTTCTGCATCTTCACACCTTTAGACTCAAGGTGATGAATGAATTCCATATAATGTCTTTTATTAAACCAAGTCCAATTATTTTCTTCACAATAGGCTATCCAGACATCAATAGTGTTCTGGAAGTAAGCTTTATTCCGGAGATTTTCTAGGCTCATTTTGCGCACTTAGTTAGAACAAGGGAGTCAATTTTAGTATTACCTATAATTTCCATATTCCTAGATTTGCTAAGGGGTTATTTCAAGTTGGAGTTTCCTTCCATTACGATCAAAAGCAGATATTGTGTCGTATTCATAAGGAAAGCCTATTATTAACGAAATTAGACCAAAATAATTGTGAAGATCTTCTAAGGAAGGCCTGGTAGAACCGCTCGGGTGCGAATGTACCGTACCTATATACGATAAGTCAAATGGAAGCTCATAACCAGAAAATCCTGAATAAAACGGGCCATGTGTCGAGAATGGAGGAATAACCAGACCGTTTATGAATGTAGTATTTTGTTTATGTTTTCCTTGCAGAATCAATATGCCCTCGTTTGGATGACAGGATTTGGCATATGTAATTATACCATCTGCTGTTACTTTTGCCAAAATTACTCTCCTTTCAAGAGGGACCTTGGGAGAATCTTTTTTCTTTCGTAAAAGCAATTGTTATTCTAACTAGCTACAAATATTTAATTTTAGTCACAGCCACGTATACAAATCATACAACCCATTAGTCTATAGTAAGAGTGAATAAATTAGTTACGTTATAGATATATCACATGGGAAGTTTTATCCTGTAAATACTTCATTCTCAAATTTGTAAAGAAATATTACGGCAAAGGTTTCTTAAATCGCTAATCGGGAGTTCTGTTATGGTCGGTAGTTCATCAACTTCATTAGCTGGAGCTGAAATCAAATACTTTTTGAAACAAGGTATCTTTTTGCTTGAACGAACAGAAATTGTCTTTTAGGTGCAGAATATTTTGTCATCCTGAAACCGAGGACTTTGTAACATGATTAAGATATAATAGCCACACAGAATGAGTAAACTTCATAGAAAATCTATTCAAATAAAAAGTATTAAAATATGCTTTCGTGGGAAATGTATATTTGGCAATAATACGAATCACATATGATTCACGAAAGTAATAGATTTATCAGAATAGATATTCATGAGATATAATGAACAGCTTGAATTTTGTTGTTCTAGGAAACACCAGCATTGCAAAAAACCTTGGAAAGAAGGGAACAACAACAGACATATCGATTTACGACAGAAAAACTGCTGATGCTATCATGACATGGACTATTCCAATCACATATCCTGACAAAATTCAATCTCTTATCTACGCGATAAATCTTTCGGAGTTTGCCATACTAAACGTCGAAAAATTGGACATGTACACAGGAGAACAAATTCTCGCCCTAGATCATCTGTTTATGAAAGATGGATTTATTTTACATTCGAATGACATTGACCAGAATAAACTTAAGCTAATTGTCCATAATACAAATATTAAAAATTATGAATTTATGCAAGATTTAATAGAAATAAAAAAAAGCATATCGAATCTAAGATCGAAGCCTAAAGAAGGTCCATTATTTTTACCGGTAGATCATGTATTTGATGTGAAAGGAGTTGGAACTGTCGTACTAGGAGTAATTAAACAAGGTAAAATCAAAGTCCCCGACAAAGTAACATTACTTCCATCAGGAAAAACATTTTCGGTAAAATCAATTCAAATGCACGATGATTCAGTACCGGAAGCAAATAGTCCTGCGAGGGTTGGTCTTGCGTTGAAGGGTGTTACTCCAGAAAGCGTATCACGAGGTGACGTGATTTGCGAGCCAGATAATCTTGCTTCCTGCACGAATATTATAAAGGGAAAATTTTCTAAAAACCCATTTTTTAAAGAAGAGATGCAAATTACAAATATTTACCAGATATCAGTAGGCCTTCAACTGAAACCAGCCAAGATCAAATTAATTGGAGATGACATCGAAATAAATCTACATAAGCCTATCGTTGTATCCGAGAGCCAGAATTTTCTTGTAATAAAACCAGATGCAGTGGGAGTTAGAATCTGCGGTAGGGGATTTGCAACCTAAATAACCGATGATTAAATATCATTCGGGACAAGGAAGGAAAGCAAAGAATACCTTTAATCACAAGTTTTTAACCTCATTCTGAAGTGGCTGGTATTACTCCCCAAGGAAACGGATTTTGCCATGTAAACGATTACTAACTATGTTCCAGTTATCGACACACTAGATAAAACATATCAAATAGTAGTTATGCCATTTTACTAGTCTACTTTTTATTTGAAAACGCCTCGCCTCTAATTTCACCAAAATCGTGAACAGATGGCAAATTGAAACATAATGGAAAATCACTATTCTTAAAATACTTAACCTGTTATTATGTGGATATGAAAACCGGTAAATTCCACAAGTCACAGCCTATTGATAATGAAAGGAGCTCAAAGCGTAAGGTTACTGGCAGAGAATTGAGTGAGATTGAAGAAGTTACTACAAGACTAAATGTGCTCCTGAAGTTCCTCGACGAGCGCGGAGTAATCAATATTAATGAATTTAATCGAATTGTCGCAATGAGATTGCACGAAACTTCTAAGGCTACTGCATTCGAAGAACTAGAAGAGGAGCTTTAATTATTGGATATTTTCCTAAACTCGGCAATAGCGAAAAAATGTTCATTACATTCACGATACAGTCTGGTCGTAATACCTGCCTGAAGAAATAATTATGATAAATCTTGGAACACCGTTATATCAAGAAGGAGATCCCGTTACTACAAGATGATATTCACGTCCCTGAGGCATGTAAGATCCTATCCATGGCTCACATAATATCTATATCTCTTTTCAACCTCTTTATTAGCACCTGAAATTACAGATTCAATCTGGCGCCTCAAAATTTCCCGGACATGACCTCCCAAATCCGCCGATGAATAAGCGTTATTAGGAAATTCCGCTAATATAGCACTGTCTAAGAGATTCATAAATGATACCACCTTATTTCTGTATTCTTCAACTGTTGGTTTTTTGATTCCTGAAATTTTAAACCATGTTGTGGCACAGGGCGCGCCAACTGTATGAGGTAGCTCATCCATAACTCTGTCGATTTCAAAAAAATCCATATGGGCTTTTGGATCCTTTTACCACTAATTACTTAAACCTTCTTTGAGTACTAGAGCTGGATGCAAACAGGAATAAGCGAGGGGGTTTGACACGTTGACTTGAAGTTTATGGGAACGTAACGTAGGTCCAAACGAAGCAATAATTTTTTAAGCAAATAGAGGGAATACGACGCAATTAATCCTTATAAGATGACCTATCAGGCTAAGAGATTTTAGCCTAATTTCGTGAGCCTATAACGCTTGAATTCATTCAAAATATAGAGGACGTCTTTAACCTACCCTTTTCATTTTAGACCCACACCTAGGACAGGATGCTTCCCTGTGCTTAGTACCACAGCTCATGCAGTAATAATTAACCGAATTTCCAGAAAAGGGGGAAGACAGTGATCCAAACATGCCCATCCCACCGCCCATCTTCTTCATCATCCTGTTCCTCATATAGAAATTAATCATTATAAATATGCCAATAATTACCGGGAGCGATAAGTAAAATGGAAGCAAAAGCGATACAGTAATACTTATTCCCAGGGAAATGGCAATCATCAAAAGATTATACATCAGAAACTGTTTGTTATCCAATTTGTTCTATCTACTTTGTGATCATACATGATTATTAAGGTAACTGTTCTAAAAAAGTGTCGAAACGAGGAATCCATAATTAGATGTGAATTATTCTAGAAAATAGTAATAATTTGATTGCTACGCGAATTATATTGGAGGAATTATGCATTATAGTTTTATTGAAATGTATTGTTATTATTTAAGTTTGGGTGCATAAGTAGTAACTTGACCCTCCTTCGAGATTATCATGGTAAGAGTACTTATAACGTTGTCAAAATATCTTATCCGAAGTACGATCTTCCTTAGATCTTCTTCTGTCAACGCATTTATCTTCGTAATAATGTCATAGACACCCTCAACCGGATGAATTTGAATTACATGTGGAATCTTTTTAAGTTCGCCTATTACTTCTGAGATCGACTTAAAATCACAATTAATAAGAATAAATGCAGATGGCATGGGATATTTACATTATAATGATCTTTTCTTAATATAGTATGCTAATATAGAATTCAATTTCACGATCTCACGATTAGTAAAATTAAGCTTAAAGCTCGGCGCGTTGTTAATCAGATAGTGGTAATTAGTTGTAACTTTGGTTGCAAGATCAATATGATTCCTGAAAGTTTCGAAGCAACTCATGTGATGAAAATTCAAGGTAGGGAACCGTAAGTCCATAACAATGAAAATCAATAGTATCGATAGTAATGTGTTTGCAAGTTTCGGGAGTAAACGATTTCTAGTTGGTTGATTAATTAGAACATAGCGTGGATTCAAATTGCGAACGCTCAATCAATATTTTGGTAGTTCAAAGATGACAACTACCCTTAGTATGCATCATGTCAATCTGATTTCGTTCCCTGTAGAATGGGCGATTACTTCTCCTTGGCTTCATAACTGGTTTTGAGGTCCGTCTGACCGTAGATTCTTCGCGTTTAATCTATTACCAACATAGGTAGCTAGTTTACATTAATTCAATGTCCGAAATTGTACCATTGTTTTTATCAAATAAAAGTTCTAAGCAGAGTCACCCGTAGAGTGTCTTAGGCTCAGACTGATATTTCTAAAAAAAGATCATGCTTACCTGTCAATATTATATTGACGTTCGAGTAAGAGAACATATCTGGAAACAGAGTCGAATCAGGCTTTGAAATTCTATCTGTAATTTAAGAGGAATATCAACTTTCAACAGAATTGTTGCTTATTGGTCCTTTAATTTTACTGATAGCTGATTGGACGAAATCAAAAAGCGGTTTTACCTCTTGAACCAAGCCGCGTAATTCTACCCTATTTCCTCCTTGTAATGTTATTCTGGCGATTTTGAAGATGAATCCCTTCTCGGAATATTCTACGCCAACTAAAGTATCCAAGCGCTCGCAAATTACATCACATGTCTTTAAAATTCTACCTTTTTCCGCGTAGAGAACTAACCTTCGCTCAGTTATTAGAACTTCGTATTTGCCTTGGGGACATTGCAGTTTGGTCCTAGTCCTAAACAATATATTTTCTGAAGGCAGCAAGATGTCCTGTACCGTCATTGTACGTTGGGGTTTTAAGTTTCGCGTATTTATGAAAATCAGTTGAAGCAATTTAGTTTTTATGCAAATTATTGTAGATGATCTCTAATTCTATTATAAAGCTCTCTTTTGCCTGCTGGTAGGAAGATGGAAATTATGACCTCTCAGAGAAGTATAAAACGAGTAAATCAAACATAATTATTATATCCCTTTAACAACAATCCATAACAAGAACTGATTGAGTCGCGAATGACCTCAGCCGAAATGTCTATTGCAGAACATGTAGATGAGCTACGAAGGAGACTAGTTCGGAGTTTCATAATAATCGCGGTGATAACAGTTCTTTCATTGAGCTTTGGATTAAAACCCTTTACTATTTCCGTCACGTTGCCTTTTGCTGTTGATTTCATGCCACGCTTATCGCATTCTTCTGAAAACGCGTCAACTGGCACTCTTACACTCTATTATCCATCCCCAGACCCATTTAATAATATGGCAGTTCAACTCACAATATTTCTTAAAAATACTTTGCTTCCATCGAATGTCAAGCTGATCCAAACAGCTCCTGGCCAAGCATTTTTCGCCCAGATTCACATCTCATTATTGATAGGGGTCATATGCTCAATCCCGATATTAATAAGAGAGATTTTCGCCTTTGTTTTTCCGGCACTTAGTACCAATACAACAAAAGCTATCTACAAGGTAACGTTTCCAATTATTTTTTTATTCATCTTTGGCATCATTTTTTCATATATCCTTGTGATCCCGCTGACTCTCAACTTTCTTTATAAGTATGGTGAATCTGTTGGGGCAGAGACATTTGTAACTATTAGTGATTTCATTACATTTGCACTTCAGTTCATGATAGGGTTTGGATTGGCGTTCCAATTACCTGTAATAATGTATGGATTGTCATTTGCTGGTTTATTGGATTCCAAGTTTTGGAGTAGAAACTTTAGATATGCGATAGTGATAATCGCAATATTTGGGGCGCTAATTACTCCGGATGGAAGCGGGGTTACTATGTGGTTTATAGCAATACCTATGATCGGGCTGTATGCATTAGGGATAATTTTCATAAGAAGAATGGAACGCAGGTCATCTAGAGTCATAATAAATCGCAATAATGAATAGAAATTGACCAACACTTAAATCCTCAAGTTACTCATTAAAAATCGATGATTGGAGTCCACAATCTTGTTATGCAATTACCGGGTGGGATTGAATGGGTGTTATTGATTGTAGTAATCATTGTAGTATTTTTTGGGGTAAAAAAAATCCCGCAATTGGCTAGATCATTTGGAAAGGCTACCGGCGAATATGAAAAGGCAAGAACACAAGCAAAAAATGAATTACAGCAGATCAAGTCAAAAGAAAAGGTAGGAAGAGAGAAATTAGAGGAAATAGCTGATACTCTGGGGATTGACTACACTAATAAGAATGACGACGATTTGAGAGAGGCAATTGAATTCGCAGTAAATAAAGAAAAAGAAAAATAGTTTCAAAAAATTTATTCCCAAAATTCCCGCAAAAGCTGATAATATATACACTAACTACTTAAAAATTTCTTAATTGTCTCAATTAACTCAAATGTGAAATTAATTTTTGTCAAAAGGTGTAATATAAAGATTTTAATTGTTAGTAATCTTCAAAAAACCACATGATTACTTTCGATAAAATTATGACGGTGGCTGAGGGATACGACATTAAGAACATACGAATCGCAGTATTGGCTAGTCACTCAGCACTTGAGATTATGGATGGGGCAAAAGATGAAAATTTCAAAACCCTTTGTTTCTGTCAGAAAGGACGTGAAACCCCTTATTTAAAATTCAAACGGCTTGCTGATGAAATTATTGTTTTGGACAAATTCTCCGACCTAACTCTCAAGGAGAATCAAGAAAGGATGCTTGAAACGAATTCTATCATTATTCCACATCGTGCCCTTACCGCCTATGTAGGTTACGATCAGATAGAAAATGAACTATTGATACCAATGTTTGGGAATCGATACCTATTAAGAGCTGAAGAAAGAAATTATGAACAAAATCAATACTATTTGTTAGAAAAGGCTGGTATACGTCACCCTAAAATACTCAGGGATCCATCACAAATTGAACATCTGTCTATGGTTAAAGTACAAGAAGCTAACAGGAAGTTAGAAAGGGCATTTTTTTTAGTATCTTCTGAAAAGGACTACCAAGAAAAGGCCAGATTAAAAATTAAAGAGCACAGTATTGAAGAAAAAGATCTAGAAAAACCAGTCATCGAGGAGTATGTAATTGGGACTTACTTCAACTTTAATTTCTTCCACTCTCCACTTAGGCAAGAAACTGAATTTCTAGGAATCGAGAGAAGACTTCAAACAAATCTTAACGATTACAACTCAATGACTGCAAGACAGCAAATGGAATTTGAACAAGATGTCAAGCATATTGAAATAGGACATACGCCAGCGAGTATAAGAGAATCCATGTTAGAAAAGATCTTTCAAACTGGCGAGAAATTTGTTAAGGCTTGTCAAGAAGTCAGGCAACCCGGAATAATAGGGCCATTTTCGTTACAAAGTATAGTAACCCCAGAGTTTGATATCGTTGTGTATGATGTATCCTTGAGGGTCCCCGGTAATCCGATTTTAGCTACTACCAGTCCTTATACCAAATATCTTTATGGTGAAACCTTCGGAGTTGGGAGAAGAATTGCAATGGAATTAAAGTCTGCCCTATCCACAGATTCCATAAAAAAAGTAATTTCTTGAAATGCTATTGTTCTATCGTCTCTTCAAATAAGGCCTTTCTCACTCTGATGGTAACATCGAAGTAGCATGCCAGAGCAATCGCATCAGATGCACGATAATTTCTAAAAATAAGGATATCTTTCCTGGTTTTGAAATAAAGATTAGCTCTCAGAACGGAACCATTTCTGTAAATTCTTACCTCGAGAAGAAGTAGATCTTGCATAGCAGAGATTTCTTCCACTAGATTATAGATCGTTGGTATAGTAGTCTTATCTCCATCTTGAAATCTTAAGATATGCCTTGCGACTTCGCCAGAAAATGCCCTCATCGGAAACTCCTTCCCGTCACGAGTCTTTAGAATGAGAATACCTTCGAGACCAATTTGGTCAACAAATCCAACATAGCTAATATTAGCTGCAATGAATTCATCGTCAGAAGAAATATTTTCAGCCACGTAGTTAGTAAGACATCCTAAAATTTAGATTTTTGCCAGTACCTTTCCACTGAATATCTTATTTTCATTTTCTAATAGATAGCTTCTTTCCTAATGAAACTTTTTCAAATAAGTTAAATTATGATAGAGGCATCCTTATGTTGTTGCCGGAAAGAGCTATTTACGAGCGTGAAAGAAATAGAGGAATCAGGATGCTTGCTTTGAGTGTTTTTGCTTTGCTATTCATATTTTCAGTCTACAGTTTTCGGGGATCGACGATTTTGCAACCTCAAAGCCAAGGTATGTATCAACTGGCTAATGTTGTAATTATCTTGACCGTCGTCTGTCTTATCTTCGGAGTATACGCCACTTTTAACATAATTAAGTATTCAGATAGTGCAGGCAGAAATCCGGATAATACTCTTGCGCATATTAGTAGAGTTTTAATGAATAAATATTACTTTAACCTGATGGTTATCTCCTCGGTGTCTTACGGTATCTTTTTTGCATTCCTATCAAGAATTTTAATATATTTTCCCATAGACTCGCTTTCTCAAGATAGTTTGAATATTTCTTCCATTGCATTGACAGTTTGCTGTGGACCGCCTGGTTACTTTCCAATGGCTGCCATTAGATTGACAGAAAATTTTTCAATTTTGTTTATCCCTTTGAACATAATTCTTGCGGTTTCGATTTCACTTTTGGTGGGGGTGAATGTAGCATTGAACTTACATTCTATTAGGTTGATTAGGTTAAGGAAATCAAAGAATATTTCGGTAATTTCAACTTCAAGTGCCTTCGCTGGGCTTTTCATAGGGTGCCCTACCTGTGCTGGGAGCATATTATTTGCCAGTCTAGGGCTCGGGGCGGGTACTTCAACCCTTTTTCTGGCCCCTTACCAATCACTATTTATGCTGATTAGTCTCCCAATTCTCTTGTCGACGCCCTTGCTCATAGTCCGTAATATTAGGAAAAGTAATTCGTGTGCGACTGAGCAGGGATACTAAAAATGAACTGGAAATAGCAATGGTTCAATATTCCATCAAATTGGAATACTTGCAATCAATTACTAATTCGGCATTTAGGCATTTCATCCCTGAGATGAAATTATGAAAAACTAAGTAATTGCCATGTGAAAAGTACTATTCACAATATAGATAGCTTGTTGCCTTTTCATGAAGAACCTGACTAAAAGCGGAAACGTCTACATCTTTAAATGGTTTTATCGTCTGAAGTTGGGGCGGTTCTTCCGCACCTTCTAGTAATTCCCTCGATTGTAATTCCGATTTTATTTTATCTCTCAACTCGGGATGGCAGATCTTGCTATGAAAAATACAACCTAGTGCTTCCAAGAACATCTGTCTAAGATGCGCGTCCCCTTTTTCTTCATGAAAATGAGGATTTCTAGTTTCTATTTGCAGTATTTCTATACCCTTATCCATTGCGTCTTGATGCTCGGTCGGTATAATGCCTCCAAACTCCTCTAATATGTTTATAATCTCGTAAGGCTCAACAGAAAATCCTGAAGAATAAGTTAAAGATTCAGCTAATTTCATGGACATGCAATGTTCACCTGAATTTCCGGTCCGCATGACTTCAGTTTCAAATCCAGTGTAATACGAGATTACTGAATTTAGATACTGATTTGTAATTTCTGAAACCCTTCCCCATTTTGAAAAATATACACCACTGTCAGAGACCTTTGGTTTGTATATCCATGACACCCTTACCATTGTGTAAGGAGTAGTGGACATGGCGATTCCAGATGCAAAAATCTTAACATATTCATTGACAGCTCCGGGAACATAATTATCTGCATCTATGAAACCCACATAATCCTTCCCGGACATCTTTGCAAGAAGCATACCAATAATCATTCCTTCAGCCTTACCGCTCCTAACTGTGCCATCATCAAGAAGCAGATCGGTGTATCCTATTTCGCGCAATGCCTCCGATACGCCTGGATCTTTTTGATGTACTATGAGAGAGTTTTTTTCCGCAAATCTGTTAAATTGTTCAATTGCTTCTCGTTCTAATTTATAACGGTCTATGGGTTGCCGGGGACTATTGGATACAATAATTGTTAGGCAGTCATGAGGGATTCCACTCAAAACACCTTCCAACAACTTGAGCCTCTCTCCCTTAATAGGAATTACGATAGCCATCTTGCCTTCAATCTCCGATATAATATCATTATCAATGGTTCTGATAGCTTCTGATCTACTCTTGTTTGTTTTGTAACCGGAATCTAATTCATAAACCCTTTGAACACCATGCATACTTATGGTCCCAAAACGTTCGGTAAACCTCGGCACGTCAAGTTTCATTATCAGGGTAGAATGAGTAGAGCCCTATTTATTACAAATGAATTAGAAAACCAAAAACAAAATATATTGATATCACAACCACATCAAATACTATCTATTATCTTACTTATTGTTTTTTCATACGAGGCAATATTATCAAGAGAGACACACAGGTAACGATCATTCCTAGAAGTCAATGGAATGGTAAGCAATTTGACCTTTTCAAATTCTGTCAGTTGAAAATGTAGATCGCCTAGATCGGATTCAAATTTTTTCTTTATTGTTAACGCCAAGTACCCCGAATAGAAGGAGTTCTGAGAAAAATCCGATGTATGACTAGTTGTTATTAGCGGCCTCTGCAAATTACTTCTGTACTTACCTGCTAAGAGTTTACCATTTACATCAATAACCCCCACGAACCTAATACTCTTATCAACAGAAAGGACTCCGTAACAAAGGTCGAGCAAAAATTCGCGTTCTTCCAATATTTGACATCGTTGCATATCACGCCTTATATAAAGAAATTTAATTCTTGGATATGATTAAACAAAAATTTGCAGAATAAATTGAAAACTATTTACATGTTGTGTTCTCTTTGGTACTTTTTTGTAATGTAAAGAATTTTTAGGGGTGTTTCCTACATACGAATAATACTCGATGTAGCAGCCAATTTATTTATGATCCTAATATTATCAAATTTCTATTAGTAATGTGTCATCTTCAGTTATGACCTTGTACGATTCTTCTGGCTTTAGATTTTGTGGGAACCAAATTAGATTACCGGTTTTTACATCCCATTTCGCTCCATGCCACGGACATTGTAATTCAGTGCCAATTAACTGACCTTCATGCAGTTCTGCTCCAGCATGATTGCAAATGTTATTCATTGCGTAATATTCTCCACCAATTTTTGTGATCAAAATGTCCTTACCTCCCGCACTCACGTGTTTTAATTTGCCCTCTGCGAGATCTGATGCTTTTCCTATTACAACCCTACTCATAACAAGCGTATGGGACCATGAGTATTTTAAGTTGAATGGCAACTACTCTTTTTTAGAAGATATTTGACTTGACTAAATTGTATCTTACCCATTTAAAGCAACTGACAAAAATTTTCGCCTTATGTCCATTAGAACAGAACTAATGTAATACGTCCGAATCTTTTGGAACCCAAAGAAAATTCCAGTCGTTTTCAAACGTCACCATCCATTATATACCAGATTTTGACACGGTCGACAATCCTTCATAAGTTACGACTTGTTTCGAATCATGACTTTTGCATGAGTACGAAAGCCGTTTCGCTCACGTAGACTGGATTACTGGCGCTTACTAAATAAAATCACCTAAAATCGTATTTTTGATTCTTAATTTTGGTCAAAAACGAATCCCTTCTCGAACATATCAGAAAGATCAATGTTGAAAAAAGTTCTCAATATTCCCAAGTACGACTCAACCGGTGGAGGAATTTGCTCTTCACATGTGAGATGCATGTTCCATGCATTTATCCAGATTATCATACTGTAGAGTATATTCACGAATCTCTTATACTGGTACGGAACTATTTCTATACCTTCGACATATTTATCACCGAGCATCCAGCAACCTGTAAAATCTATACATTCTTGACCATAGATTGCCTTGAACTGTGTTTGAATATCTTTTGCATACCTTAGGGGGGTACGACAGATAAAAAAAGGAAAGTCTACTTTGTCGGGAAGTAACATGCCAGGAGGGGACCACACTGAAACTATACGGGTCTGTTTTTTGCATTCTAATTCAATTTTTTTCAACATGGACGAAATAGTGCTCTCGTCATATAGCCAGAAAAATACAACATTTGCTTCTTTTAGATATAAATTATGGATATCTTTCTTGACTATACTTACGTTTTCTACTCGACTTAAGTCTGCCCGAATTTTTATTATATCGCCTTCTTGATCGGCTATCCCAATGGCTTTTTTTACCTTATATTCCCTTGCTGCAATTGCAACCGCGTTACTCTTTGTACAGTCCAAATCGTAAAATATATCCGAAGAGACTAAGTCAGCTAGGGTAAACATCCTCTTTATTACACCATCTGGCAGAAATACGCTCTTTCCACGAACTATCGATTCAGGCAAGCTATGGACAAACTCTTCTATTTTCAGATTCTATGACCTCCTAAAGATAATTACAAAATTAACTTTAAATTTCATCTTGAGTAATCTCTCAATTTTCTATACTGGATGAAATTCTACGTGCTATAAAAATACGACCCTATAATCCCAAATTTTATAAATTGCGGCAAGCCATATAACAAGAAATAAATAATCAAATTATTCCGCCCCTAAAATCTATTTGATTAAGACACATCAAATGAATTCCCTCTACCGAAACTGATTGCCCAATATTTTGAGACCTTGTAAAAAGGGAGAATATTAAACCTTAAGATCCGCCAGTTACTGATTAGATTTAGTTGTTGATCATTTTAGATATATGTAGTTATTATTGTTACATAACAGTATTTTCAGATGAATTGTGAAAAATGTGGCCATACTTACCTTATTCATAAATTCATAGATTCGGTACAAAGGGATGGGATTTCCTTGTTCAATGGTGGACAATGTATGATTGATGGATGCGAATGCAGGTATTATGTAGATAAAATCGAATTAATAGATGAAGATCTAATGTAAAGGATTTCACAGCTGGCTTATACCTTGTCCTAGATAACTTGAATTTTGGATTTCGTACGGAATCGACATGGATTGGCATGGAAAACTTAGTTATAGTAAATGTGATTTACTTTATCGATTCCTTCAATGACTCGGATGCTCTATAACAACAATACAATTATGTGGAAGTAACCATTGAGAGGAAATGCTATGCAAAGGTTCTAACCATAGTCTAATATTCTCCATACAGGGTTCAGTGAGGTGCGGTAAGAAGTATTGATCTGTTATCCGCAATCAATTTCTACATGGAAAGAAAAAGTTAAAATAGAATTTCTCGAGGTACAGGTATCTACTAAGGTTCTATAAATAGGAACATTTTTCAATTTCATTTTCTCATAATTTATCTTTAATTTTGCGCATAATAGATTCCATTTGTGAATCATCTAAATTAGTTCTTCCCTTGAAGATTGAGTGTACGGGAGCCCCTCCGTCTCGAATCGATCGTGGTATAATATGTACATGGACATGTTCGACTTCTTGACCGGCCTCGCGGCCATTATGAATTGCAATCAATGTGGCATTTACTTTCAAACTTATTTCCAATACGCTAGTCATCCTGGTAACTAATTCAAAAAGTGAAATCATCTCCGCAGGTTGTATTTCTTGTATTTTTGAATAATGAGTTTTAGTTACAACAAGGGTATGACCCGCTCTTAATGGAAATCTGTCAAGAAAAGCTAGTGCAGCATCATTTTGGTCAATGATGATGGCGTTTGCCTTGTGATTTATAATGTTACAGAAAATACAATCTTCGGAAATCCGGGAAACCTCTCTTTTTATTCTAAGTTCACGCCCCAAACTAGAATTTACTCTATACACTTTATACATTTATTCAACGGGATTCACATAACGCTTTTNAGTTCAAATTTATTGACAATATTCTTTGCAGCGACATAATCCGTTATNTTATTGCTGATTGTCACCGTAGGCNTCTCGTCATCCATGACAATGCCGATGACTTGAGGGTCAAAGTTATGTTTTTTCAAGTCAGCTAGNACATCAGCAGCCACTTTACTACTTGCTAATATAATGTGACAGCCGTTAGTTGAGCTTGTAGTATTTGAGATAACGCATTCCCGAGTTGCTGACATTGCGAGTTCCTTGTATTTCATTGGTATCTCCTTAATGAACAAATGAGAATTAGATAGCTTTGCTAAATGTAACAAAGAAATCACTCCATCCGTTACCACAGGATAAACCGCAATTATATGCGAATCAGCATCAAACTTTTCATGAAATTCAGGACTAAATTTAGATATTGTTTTACCTAGTGAAAATCTGGGGTGACCAAGAGAACTTAAAATATCGTTGCTTATGTCAGGATCAATGTGATCTTCAGAATTAGTAAGACCGTTGAAACTTGGGTCTATTCTTTCTATCATCTTAACGTTGAGTGGACATAAAGACCCAAACTTGTCAGTTAAAATGATGACCATGCCTGGTCTGACTAAATCATATCTAACTGGTATTTCTCTCTCAATATTGGCAAATGCAGTACTTCCTAAGAATAACTTCCCGAGATTTAGCGAACTGTAATCATCAACGGGGATATTGTACTTGGAGGAGAAATTAGCATGACCGTCTTGAATAAGGTTAATCATCTCTTCGTTTGGAGCATCGTATATGGGGATAACTCTGAATCCCGATGTGCAACCTAAGAGTGCAAGATATTCGACCGACGAGGCTAACGAGATTGCAGTGTTGATTTCCGATTCTGGCCTTTGAATGGGGTCTATCACTTTGATGCTTGACGATTTAATTACAGTATACCCTACCTTTTCGCCCCTATGCAATTCGATAAAGTCTAATAAAGCAAATTCAGCCTTTGGATCAGACGTTGAAGAAATATCAAAGCATTTGACAGGATGTTTGGGATTTATCTTAAAATAGAATTCAAGTAACATCTTAGATAGTTTTTGAGGATAATCAGCTGTCTCAGAAAGAATATTGAATAGTGACACAATTCTCTTTGTCCGTAGACCGTTTTGTTCTTTAGGATTCTTGAGATCAAAAACTCTTCTTATTAAATCAGGATTTTTTCCGCAATAAGGAAATGCATCATACCATGAATGATCTATAAAATGATTCGATCGTCTATTCTGTCTAAAGCTGTCCCACAGAAGGATTGAATCCACTTCATTTATTGAGTTAGTAACCCATTTGAGAGGATCGAGCCCGAGTTCACGATATTGTAGTACTTTTTGCCAAAAATCTTCGTTCATAATCTGTCTATACCTCAGTCTTTAGTATGATGTGACCTGTTTGTATAAAAAAACTCTTCTTAATAAAGGAATTGAGTATGTCCGACAAACATCAAAAACAAATAATTATAACTCTACTAAACAAACAGTAACTTATGGATGAAATTAGTTCCGATACTACTAAAAATACTAAATTACCTATCAATAACCTTGATTTGATATCTGGGAAGATGGAATCAAAATCTGCAGAAGAGATTCTCAGATGGGCTTTGGATACTTTTGCTCCTCGTATATCCTTAGCATCAAGTTTTGGCGCCGAAGATGTAGTTTTGATTCACTTGATGTGTGGTATTGATAAAGCGAATACCAAAATATTTACATTAGATACCGGTAGGCTAAATCAAGAAACTTATGATGTAATGGATCAGGTCAGGAAAAAGTATGGTGTAACGATAGACGTATTTTTTCCAGATAGTTCTAGTGTTGAACAGATGGTCTCAATCAAAGGGATGAATCTGATGTACAACAGTATTGAAGATAGAAAACAATGTTGCGACATAAGAAAGGTTAAACCCCTTGGGAGGGCTTTGAGGGATCTGGATTGTTGGATTACAGGAATTAGACGTGAGCAATCTACTACCAGGAGCAGAATTCCAAAGGTTGAGGTTGATACTGTGCACAATAACATTATGAAAGTAAACCCACTTGCAGATTGGAAATCAGATCAAATATGGAAATTCATAAAAGATAATGATGTTCCATTTAACAAGTTGCACTCAGTAGGATATCAGAGCATAGGATGTGCGCCTTGTACGAGGGCTGTACAGCCTGGAGAAGACCCTCGAGCTGGGAGATGGTGGTGGGAGACCTCATCTAATAAGGAATGTGGTTTGCATTGGGAACTAATCCGGAATCAAGACAAAAAGGATAAATAGTGCTAATTGAGTCAAGGACTAATTCTGCCACATGGTGGGTCACTAGTAAATAGTTGTATCGCAACTAAGAATCTATCGGGAATGACTCTCTTCAATGTCCCAAATAGCATACGCACAGAAATAGAAAATATAGCAGAGGGGGTATTAAGTCCCCTTGATGGATTTATGGACGAAAATGATTTTGAAAGTGTATTGAAGGACGGAAGACTGTCTGATGGAACTCCTTGGACTATTCCAATTGTTTTAGATGTTAATGAATTAACAGCAAGAAAATTAAAGGATTCAAACGATGTTTTGTTGAGCACAGGCGAAGATCGGTTCGGAATTTTGCACGTAACAGACCTGTACAAATTCGACAGGAAACTTATGGCTAGTTCAGTATACGGTACAGACGATCCAAATCATCCCGGGGTTAAAAAAGTAAACGCAATGGATGATACCCTTGTAGCTGGAAAAATTGAAGTTTTCTCAATGAGGGAAAACACTGGAATTAGAAGATTTAGATCGACTCCATCGCAGACACGAAAAGAAATATCGAGGGCGAATTGGAAAACGGTAGCTGGATTTCAGACTAGAAACGTTCCACACAATGCTCACGAAATGCTTCAGAAGGCGGCGTTGAATATTTATGATGGTCTCTTCATAAATCCATTAATTGGCAAAAAAAAGACTGGAGACTTCACAGATGAGATGATTATTAAGGCTTATGACGTATTGATTAGAAATTATTATCAAAAGAGTAATGTTTTATTTGCTACCCTGCATACGGAAATGAGATATGCAGGACCAAGAGAGGCAATTCATCATGCAATAATTCGTAAGAACTTCGGCTGCACACATTTTATTGTGGGCAGAGATCATGCAGGAGTAGGACATTATTATTCTCCTTATGCAGCGCACGAAATTTTTAAGGACTATCCGGACCTAGACATCCAGCCTTTATTTTTCTCTTCATTTTACTACTGCAAGAGATGTATTTCCTATGCAAATGAAAAGACATGTCCACATCCTCCCGAATTTCGGGAGGAGCTTAGCGGCACAATGATTCGCAAAATGGTAAGTACACATCAAGTCCCAGAAAAATACCTAATGCGACCTGAAGTATCTAGTTTAATAATCTCATCAAAGAATCCATTTGTCCAGGAATAGCAAATCTCCAATGGATTATTAGTTCAGATTAAATTGAGAAAATATTTCGTAATATTACTTTTCGCGTTGACTTTGATTAGTAATATTGGGATTATGAATTCGATATTTATATACGGTCAAGGCAGTGAAATTACCAATGTAACAAGTACTAAGAATAGTGAATCATTCAACGTATCATTTAATTCGTCCAATACAGACATTAAAAACCCCGTTGTGCATTCGTTTGCCAAACCAATTCCAACTAATTGGCAAATCATTATTCAAAATAACTTGTCTTACTTTTCATCACCTAATGCAAAAACAATAATTAGAATTCTTGAGCCTCCACCTAGTGAAAAATTCATTGAGCTAGGTATGTTTGGGGGAAATTCAAGTAAATTTTGGGCTGCTGTCAATACCAGAGACTCGGGATATATCAGGGTATATGAGCGAAGTACCGATGGATGGTCGAGAGATCAACCAATATTTGTTGCACATGCAAATAATCAAGGTTTGACAATTACAAATGGAAAGAGAATAATAATCGATAGACTCTCGATTAACGATTTCCTTCTAAACGCTATAGATGTGTACGGCAAGGATAGACCAGAGGACCCCTCAAACTCATTTTCTGGATACATTTCCTTTAACATAATTTATGGTAATCCATCGGATTCACCAATCTACTATGTTCCTCTCGTAATGCTAATCTTGGTTGGAGGCATTTTGATTATTCTTCTACTTAAGAAGAAGAGGGATAGCTACTCCTAGAGTTCTTATAAAATTTGCAATCCTTTCTAAGCTTACAGAAGCTACACCTAGGCTTGATTGGAAGGCATATATTTTGACCGTAAGCAACAAAGGTATCATTCACTTGCGTCCAATACTTTTTATCGAATATATCGTATAGTTTCAGTTCCGTCTCCTCAGGTTTTTTTGTCTTAACAATCCCCAGTCTGTTAGATACCCTGTGGACGTGAACGTCAACTGGAATTGCAGGTTTCTTGAATCCATACACAAGGACACAATTTGCTGTCTTTCTTCCTACCCCTGGCAAGGACAGAAGATCCTGTAAATTGGAGGGAACACTTCCGTTATATTTATCGGATAGGATTCGTGCCACTTGCTTAATCCTTAAGGCCTTAACATTGTAGAATCCAATACTATGTATCAACCGTCGCATAACTGCCAAGTCCGCCTTAGAAAATTCTTCGACGTCTCTAAATTTTGAAAATAACATTTTGACAACTTTCTTTGTATTTTCGTCTCTAGAGCGAGCGGACAATATGGTTGCGATCAAAATCTTGAAAGGGTCTCCCCCTTCAATTTGTTGCAACTCCTTCAATGCGGTCCTTCTAGAAATATTATTATCATTAAGCGACTCCCTCATCAGTTTTAGAATGTTATTGCCTCCGGTTAACGATTTGGTCAAAGATACAATTTTTTGTAAGTCTTGAAGATGGTAACATTACCTGCAAAAAGTCCTCGAGTCGAAAATTTGATCATTATTATCTTCTTTCTTTAAGCCTTGCCCTGCCTGTTTTCCTCGGTGAAATATTTCCAACTTTTCGGCCTGGGGGAGTAGTTCTACCCACCGAAGACTGCCGCCCTATGTGTTGATGTCTACCACCACCATGTGGATGATATACAGCAGCTTGTGCGATGCCTCGAACAGTTGGATATAACTTTCCTTTTGCTCGCATATATTTGGCTCTAGTTCCAGCCTTTAAAAAAGGCTTTTCCTTTCTTCCAGCACCAGCAACAATACCAATCATTGCTTTACACTTTGGATTTAATGTCGTGAATTTTCCAGAGGGTAATTTTACTGTAACACCTTGAGCAGAATGGGAAAAGACGATTGCGGACGAACCAGAAGCTTTAACTAACTTACCACCATCCCCTATTGCCCTTTCCAAATTGCAAATTAGAGTGCCATCAGGAATAGATTCTAAGGCTAATATATTGTTCCGTTCAGGGGGAATATCATGACCTATTTGGATTAAATTTCCTACTTCGATTCCTTCAGTTGCCGGAATATAGCTAACATTTCTATTATCATACCTTACAATTGCTAATGGCGCATCTCTCCCCGTTTCATGAACGATATCCACAACTGACCCAAAATGCTTTTCAGGAAATTTAAAATTTGGATAATTTGAGGGCGAAAGCTTGCCGACAGTGGTAGCCCTAAATTGCTTACCTCCTCTTCCTCTCCTTCTTACGAGCGTTCTCTTTCCCAAAGACTTGCCAGATTTTAATAAATATGGTGATTTTAAGCTTTTGATAATTGATACAATAAAGTAATCAGAATTACATCGTAGACAACAGGCGAGTAAATCAATTCATATGATCACATGTTCGGCATTGTTTTAGATTCAATTTATTCCCGGGTAATACGTCCTGTACTCAACATGATGGGACGTTTGTAATGTCAATTATTAATATAACTAATCTAACAAAGGTATAAAGATAAGTAAAGTCGTAATTTATATTGTGAGTCAGAATACCCTGTCATTGAAAGTACTCGAAGCTTACACCCGCGATGTAGGTCGAGGGGTTGCGCGTATAGACTACGATTCTATGGATTCATTGAGTGCTTCTACAGGTGATGTTATTGAAATTCGGGGTAAACGTAGAACTGTTGCCAAGTGTTTGCCGCTATATCCATCTGATGAAGGAAAGGGTATCGTAAGAGTTGATGGTCTGGTCAGAAATAATGCTGGAGTAGCAATAGGGGACACTGTGATCGTCAGGAAAATTAAAGCAGTACCAGCTGAGAAAGTAATCGTTGCCCCTTTGGAAGCTATCCCTCCTATTGATGAGAGATATCTTGCTGATGCTTTAGAAAGTGTACCCTTGATAAAGGGCGATAATGTGATGGTTCCATATTTTGGGGGAAGGCTAACTTTTCAAGTAATAGGCGTCACTCCGGCTTCGGATGCAGTTTTAGTTACTCAAAAGACGATATTCCATATCGCGGAGAAAGGTGAGACTCTTAGGGGCGTACCCCAAGTCACGTACGAAGACATTGGAGGCTTAAAGGAGGAAATTCAGAAAGTACGAGAAATGATAGAATTGCCTCTGAGGCATCCTGAAATTTTTGAAAAATTAGGTATAGAGGCTCCAAAAGGTGTCTTGCTATACGGCCCTCCCGGTACCGGAAAAACTCTTCTTGCTAAAGCCGTAGCCAATGAAAGTAATGCTCACTTCATAAGTATCTCCGGACCGGAGATTATGAGTAAATTCTACGGAGAGTCGGAAGCACGTCTTAGAGAGATTTTTAAGGAGGCGAAAGAGAAGGCGCCCTCTATAATATTTATCGATGAAATTGACTCGATTGCGCCTAAGAGGGAGGAGGTAACTGGCGAAGTGGAGAGGCGAGTTGTATCGCAACTTTTGTCTCTTATGGATGGCTTGGAAGCTAGAGGTAAGGTAATTGTCATCGCTGCTACCAACAGGCCGAATGCGATAGATCCTGCCTTGAGAAGACCCGGTAGGTTTGATAGAGAGATCGAAATTAAAGTGCCTGACAAACGTGGACGTCTAGAGATCCTTCAGATCCATACAAGAAATATGCCCCTAGACACAGATGTCGAACAAGATCGGGTTGCAGCAGTAACACACGGGTTTGTTGGAGCTGACTTGGAATACCTCTGTAAGGAAGCTGCGATGAAATGCTTGCGAAGGTTATTGCCTGAGCTTAATTTAGAGGATGAGAAGTTATCACCAGAGGTACTGAATAAATTAATTGTAACGATGGCAGACTTTGAAAATGCTGTTAAAGAGGTTATGCCATCAGCGATGAGAGAAGTTTATCTTGAATCGCCTGACATCCCTTGGTCCGCAATAGGGGGGCTTGAAGAAGTGAAGCGAGAATTACAAGAAGCAGTGGAATGGCCATTGAGGTATCCTGAACTATACACTAAACTAGGACACTCTATGCCCAAAGGATTGTTGATGCACGGACCATCTGGTACGGGTAAAACACTTCTGGCAAAAGCAGTAGCGACAGAATCTGAAGCAAATTTCATAAGTGTTCGAGGACCGGAACTCTTGAGTAAATGGGTTGGAGAATCAGAACGAGGAATTAGAGAAATATTTAGAAGGGCACGACAAGCTGCTCCTTGTGTAGTTTTCTTTGACGAGATTGATTCTATAGCTCCTACGAGAGGAATGGGTGGGGATAGTATGGTAACGGAAAGGGTCGTATCACAATTGTTAACTGAACTTGATGGAATTCAGGCCCTTTCGGGAGTTGTAGTATTAGCCGCAACAAATAGGGCAGATATAATAGATCCCGCTCTCTTAAGGCCCGGTAGATTTGATAAAATAGTCTTTGTGCCTATGCCAGATAAGCTTGCCCGGCAAAAAATACTGGAAATTCACTCAAAAGATAAACCTCTAGGACCGGATGTAAATTTGGCGCGCGTTGCCGAACTTACTGAAGGATTTAGTGGCGCGGACACTAGTTCGGTAGCAAATACAGCAGTTTCTCTCGTCTTGCACGAGTACCTGGCAAAATATCCAACTCCTGAAGAAGCGGCAAAGCATGTTTCAGAGGCGCATGTCATGATGCGTCATTTTGAAGAGGGTGTAAAGAAAATAAAGACTCAAAGGGAAGGAAAGCCGGGAGAGAAGGTAACAGTACCATACTATAGGTGAAGATGAATTCTTCCTTTTCTTTCCATGGCATTGCTTGAGTAACGTAGACTCTTAACTGCTTCATTTTTCGTGGACCTCTTAGAATAGACAAATCAGCAAATATGTGGCTTGTAAACGCTACTATTTTTTGTCATAAGCCTATCTCCATCATCTTTATTTTTATATTAACACTGTCCTTTCATAAGAAAAACCACAATCTCGACGGCATTTCATAATTCGAAAAACTTGCCTGAAATATACTCTGTACATTTGTCAACTCGACAGGACGGCTTTTCTGTTTTCTAATACCGGTTCAAATCCACCAAGTTTTAATTGGCTGTCACTAATGTGTTCGGATTGACCCGAGCATTTGTCAATTTCTCAACATCAATATTTTATCGTATAACAGTACATGGGCAATGCCACTTTTTAGCCTCTTGTCATTCCAGTCTAGGCCCATGTAATTTGCCTAACGTATGAGTTAAAATTTTGGCTCAACAAATCCTGACTAAGGATCATTTCATATCATATTAAATTCTTTAAACTTCACGAGAATAGTAGACATACTGAACATGATTAATTATTGCATAATCCTTTGATATTCGAATGAATTATTTACCACCTTGGGTTGAAAATGAGTTTAGATGGAAAATTTAGATTTAGACGAACTTACATGCAAACGGCTATCGACGTTGAAGCTAGATTTAATGCAGGAAAAAAAATGTAATTTAAACTATGACGACGTTATTAATTACTTGATAGACTGTTTTCAAGAACAAAAATGGGGACATTTGGGCGCCGAGGCAGCCGGTGGATAAGGGGCTGTATTAGATTAATCTAATGCGAACGAGAATACTTCTGAATCGACTCATTGATAGAANTTGNAACNGCCTAGTTTAGCCATTTCCCTTTTGACAAATAATTAAGGCGATATAGGGATCTCTGGTGTTGCAATTTCCTCCATTGTGAAAACAAACCTCGAACCTTCGAAATCAGTCTTACCCTCTCTTTCCCAATTTACCTTATACGCATGTGTTACGTTTTTTCCTACTATGCTTATAGTTTTGGGAAGATCGTTGTAGAGCTTTTCAACCTTGTCTTTATCTTTGGTCATTAGAACCGACCTTCTTCTCTTCATCAGATATTTTACTGCAACATTTTTATGCAAATGCCCTTGCGTTTGCATTTTGTCACTTCCTACTAACAATGTGAAATCCCTCTTTGTCAAGATACCCATTTTGATTGAAATTATTAAAAAAACGTTCTTGTCAATTTTCACTTCCCACAAGGATAATTCATTGAGCACTAGTCATGCCGCTAAATATTACATTATTCATATTTTTTCAGAACGACGAATGAATAATTCGTCTCCACCATGATTATGTAAATAATTGGCCCGCGGAAAATCGCAATTTTGAGATTCAATACAATATTTTGAGATCGTATCGATACTTGGACACATTCTGACATAATTACGGTTAACCTTTATTGAGACATTGAACTCCGCAAGTTACGATGAATTCTCTTTGCCAGTGCTACCCTGGCATAATTACTACAGAACGGGCATCGAACCCAACTTTCCTGACCTTTGTACACCCATGCGTGAGAACAACTTCGATAAGTACATTTGAGCAACACAGGCCTTCTGGGTTGCTTTTTCCAATCATTTTTCATGGGCTTTCGCAATCTACGCGCCGTTCGGGGGAGCCACTTTTCAGATACTTTCAATGCACAATAATTTGTATGTTCAAGATATTAAGCTTGAGTTGATTATTTAGTTCACAAATTTTGGGTCAGCTTCAATTACTGACAGAAGGGAAATGTACTGCTATTAGTCGAGGAAAATTTGAGTAGACCGCCGGAAACATCCCTTTGCCATTTAGACCTTTCAGGCAGATGTGATTTTATATGGGTAACTAGAAAATTATATGGACAATTGTGATGGGTGACTTAAACTGAAGTATCCTTTGAGAAATCTTATTTTAGAAAAAATTAACGAAACAGGCACTCTTACCGATTATGATCTTGCGAACATCTTGAATAAGGAAAGCATAGCAGTTACGGAATCAGACCTGAACAAGGTTTTGCTAGACTTGGAGATATTTGGTCTAATTAAAGTTAGCTGGCTTTCTAAAGATAAACGGCGGATTGAAATTGTAACTAATCCGGATGATCGTTCGCAATAACGTTGCAGAATTTCTTTGAAAATTTGCTTGTCTTGCATTGAATAGGATTTACTACGACTCGCATATACATCTTGTAGACTCGTATTATTCAGAAATCTTACCATCAATATTGAATTCAATGAGGTTTCTAAATTTTAAAGCATGTTCCATGACTGTGGACATTCCAACTTCCATCAAAGGATTGAATTTATTTAAACGAAAAGACCGCGATATCGTATTAAATTTTCTGGGTATACATCCAGAATTTGCAACTCTGCATAATTGCGCTAGGTTTCAAGCTATTGTCGATGATAATCGTAAGTTCATCGACGGTATAGGAGAAGTAGGTCTAGATAGGACGTTTTGTCCTTCTGATGAGGAATTTTCAGAACAAGTAAAAGTTTTCAACCAAATGCTCAGCATAGCGTCGGAATTAAAAACACCAGTTTCTGTTCATTCTAGGGCTTCATTGGACGATGTGCTGGATGCCCTTTCCACATTTAGCAAACTTTCTATTTGCCTTCATTGGTTTGATGGAACAGAAAAGCAGCTTGAAAAGGCCATGGATATGAAACTATATGTGTCATATGGCCCTCCTGTGGTTTATTCAAGAAGGAAAAAAAAATTACTCCGCTTAACTAATTCAGAAATGATTTTAATCGAGACAGATGGCCCTGTAAGATATCATGCCTGTTTCGAGGATGTCACGTCAGTTCCAACATCTATGCTACACAGTGTGATTAATACTATTTCCCAAGAGCTCGGAATATCATTTGAAGAATCAGGTGCAATGATTGAGTGTAATTCCAGGAGGTACCTTGATAAATGAGCTTCAAGGTCTTTGTATGCTATTACGAATGTCCTCTCATTCTCGTTGGAAGAAAAACTATAAACTAACCCGTTAATCCCATTATAATCAATGGATAGAGTAAGAAAGATTTCTAATGAACTAATGATCAAATTTCCAAATAGATTCGGAATAGATTTTGAATTAAATAAGAAGACTGTTATGGAACTTGCGAAAATAACCTCAAAACAATTGCGGAATCAAATTGCAGGCTTTATAACATCCTATCTTAGAAAAGAAGCTAAATCTAAAGAAAGTTTAGAATCAGAATCGAGCAGCAACCAGGAAATTATGACCCAGGAAAATACATCTTAACCGCTTGGCTCAAAATTGATAACTATAAGGCTTCTAGGTCCGATTCAGAAAACTTTCAATATGAATACCTTGTACGTTGATAAGGCGGAGACTTCTATAGTCGAATTACTTTCTTATTTAAAAGGGAAGGCAACTCAACCGGATCTGGTCGAAGAGAAGAATTTCTTAATAGCTATTAATGGAATTGACTATTCGCTTATTCCAAAAAGCGGCCCAATAGTAAAATCCGGTGATGTCGTCACGATAGCTAGTTTAGTTCACGGAGGCTAAAATAATATTCACTAAAACCTTGTGAAACTGACCATATGTCCGAATCTGCTGAAATTTTATCACAATCTAGGAGCTATTTTGAATAGCGAGACTTCAATAGTAATAGCTTCTAACACCTATTATGTTAAAATTACGGGGGTGCGTAATATTGGAACCGAAAACATACCGAAATTAATACATAACTTAAGAGAATTGTCGTCCGTAGTAAAAGTTCAAGGTGTGCACAGCCATATTGTATTTGGAATGAGTCATTTGATGAGGGTGATCGAAATTACATTAGAATTATGGAAGAGGGGAATAAGAATTTCAAGATCCTTAGAAACAGATCTGCTCATGAGATTGTGTTGTACGGATCAGATATCCAAGGCAATAGGATTAGGCGGATTGAAGAAGGGGCAGCCAGGATGCTTCATTTTAATTTCTCAAGACAAGAATTCTATTTTAGAAGTTGAAACTCTCCTTAGGGGACATTTCACTAGTACTTCCATGTCCGTCCTACGGCCTGGAAAAAAGAAGATGGTGCAATTGGGGGCGAGGTACGGTTTTCACACTAATGAAATGGATAGAAAGTACTTTGAAAATTCTCTTGTTGAACGAGCATCGCTTGTAGAGCTAATATAGAAGTTAATCTTTAGATCAGTTATGTGCACGATTCAAATTTTAACTGATGCAACTTAGAAACTAAACGCTTATTTTGACAAATGAGAGGCCATCAATTAAATCATAACAGACCTGGAACTGTTAGAAATCGCGCTTGACCTTTAGTATACTCAATATATAATCTGGTTTCAAAACCGATAGCCCGGTCTTCTTACCTAATATCTCCACTAATACGATCCATTCTGGACAATCTAAGTTGACTTTTATTCCTATTTTGCTGGCTATATTTGAAATTAAAACACTAGACTTTAATTCGCAGAATCGTTTTTCAATTGAAATCTTGAATGATGATATCTTTGGTATCTTGTAAGATAGTTTGAGCGTATTAGAAACTATATCTTCCAAGTTGGTTTCGCAGTTTATCTCTATGGGAATAATTCGTAGTATATATCTAAAAAGCCAGGGTTCCCTTAAGATGTGATCTTTGAAAACATCTATAATTCTAATGGGGTTACATTCAACGTATCCAACAAGAAGTCCTCTTATGCCAGTTTCTTCAATTTTTGGCTTCAGTCCTATAAAATCCTCTATCAATTGAACAGATTCCGCGGCTGCCTCAATTTCTCTGTTCCTAAATGTCGTAATAATTAAATTGAAATCCATATAAACTTCATAAGTTATTAAAACAACCAGCCAGACCTACAAGTCCAATTTCATAGACTGACATTTAAACTTCTTTGGATTCCATTCGGATTACATATTTAAAAGTGTAATGGTCTTGTGAGCACAAATTATGGCGAATCAAATTGTTGGCCTAAATAAGACAGAGATTTATGGATAATTGAGTATAGTATGAATTAAATTTCGGAATCGGTATTATTTTGCGTGTCGCCTTTGAGTTTAAATTATGACAGACCTTAACATTTTACCACCCTATCCAGCATTACTTATGCAGGCAACAGTCGACGGCCGTAAACGATCAATGATTATAGTTTCAGATTTACATATTGGTCTCGCTCCCTGGTTTCAAGCAAATAACGTATCGATTGATTGGTATCAGGTTGTTCAAGAAATTGAACGTGACCTTGAAAGGATTGTGACATCCAACAATGCGGACTCGATTGTCTTGTTGGGTGACATAAAAAATACGATATCTACAATCGAGCGGGACGACTGGAAAATAATTCCAAAATTTTTCGAATCACTTTCTAAAAAATGTGAAGTTTACTTTATTCCCGGGAATCATGATAGTAAAATTCGATTCCTTTTGCCTAACCGGATTTTTAATATCGGTGTCACAGGGATGACTGTTGATGATACATTGCTTATACATGGCCATACGATGCCTTCTGATTTTCGATCCAACGTCAACAAGATAATAATGGGTCATAATCATCCCATATTTCTTAAGGATGAAAGCATTGCTACTGGTCAAAAAGTTTGGATATTTTTACGAGTCAACAAAAGTTCGGTCTTTCCAAGAACGGAGGGATTACTAGATCTGATTCTGGTGCCGTCATATGGGAAGTCATTCGTCAAACCAAAAGCACGAAATAGGGAACGCTTCAATAGCCCAATACTTAGAAGAATAATGAAACCCAACATGATAACAAAATGTCTGATCTTCTCAGTAGATGGCTCTATTTTGGGGAACGAAGATATCCTGTGGACTTCGCTTTAATCCTTACTAACTTACACTTTTAAGTATGGTGAAAGATTATCAATAGTAGGTTTATTAGTCCTTCGCCAATTTAGACTCTCTACAAATGATGTCGCTGCTTCAATAGTTGTAAGTACAGGAATACCCATCTCTACCGCTTTTCTCCTGATTTGATATTCATCATACAACATACCAATATATTTTTCAATAGTTGAAGTGGAGGGGATATTAATTATGAAATCTATGCCGTGGTTATATAACAACTCTGAGATATTGGGTTTTCTAGAAGGTTCACTTATCTTATAGACTTCCTGAACATTTGCGCCCGTATTATTTTTTATAAATTCTCCAGTGTGTTCAGTCGCAAGTATATTGAAACCCATTGAGCGGATAAGGTTAATCAATGGTAGAAGTTTTTCTTTATAGTGCTGACCACCTATTGTAATCAAAGCAGAGCCTGTGAGAGGCAATGTATAACCTGCGGCTTCGTAGGCTTTCGATAGCGCATCATAGAAGGTTTCACCAAAACATGCCACTTCGCCGGTGGATTGCATTTCTACACCTAAAACTATGTCCGCACCTTCAAGCTGCATAAATGAAAATTGTGGAACTTTTATTCCAAAACCTGGAACCCTTAACCACATGTTGTCTAGACCACTAGGTAACTTTTTGCCTAAAATTGCTCTGGCGGCAAGAGATATAAGGTTAACACCAACAATCTTAGAAACGAATGGCATTGACCGTGATGCTCTCACATTAGCCTCTATCACATATACTTGATCTCCTTTTACAAGATATTGTATATTTATTGGCCCCATAACATTAAGAGATATCGCGATTCTTTTAGTGTAGTCTGAAATAGTGTCAGTTATTTGTCTGCTCAGGCGCCAAGGTGGAATACACATCATTGCATCACCTGAGTGGATACCTGCATTGTCTATGTGTTCTACGATTGAACCGATAATTACTTTCTTTCCATCAGATACCGCATCCACTTCAACTTCGGAAGCCTCCTGCAAGAATTTGCTAATTACAATCGGATAATCGGAGCTAAGTTGAACTGCGTCTTTAAGATAGCCCTCAAGTTGATTTTCTTGCCAGACCACTTTCATCGCAGCACCACTTAGTACATAAGAAGGTCTGACCAGCACGGGATAGTCTATTTCGCTGCAAAATATCTTTGCTTCAGACAATGTCGTGAACCTTTTCCACGGCGGTTGCTTTATTTTTAAGGAGTCCAGAAGATTTCCGAACTTCTCTCTATTTTCGGCAGTGTCTGTACTAATACTATCAGTCCCCATAATTGGAATTTTTAGGTTACCTAACCTGGGTACCAAATTATTTGCTATTTGTCCACCAACACAAGTCACCACTCCAAATGATTTTTCCTTTTCATAAATATCAAGTACTCTTTCTAGAGTTAATTCTTCAAAATACAACCGGTCTGAAATATCATAATCGGTGGACACAGTTTCTGGGTTGCAATTTATCACAGCCACAGACTTAATCCCATTATCTTTAAGGCTCCAGACCATATTTACCGTACTCCAATCGAACTCTACACTACTACCAATACGATAAGGTCCGGCACCAAGGACTATTGCCCCTTTGTTTGCATTATTATCGTATGAAATGTCATCTCTTTCCCCTCCATATGTCATGTACAAATAATTCGTCTTTGCAGGACACTCGGCAGCAAGAGTGTCCACTTGCTTTACAACGGGCACAATCCCAATTTTTTTTCTAAGTTGCCTTACGGCCATTTCATTCAAAGAAGTACAGTTTGCAATTTGGATATCTGAAAATCCGTAACGTTTGGCTTCTTTCAAAAGTTCTTCAGACAAAGGATTATTTCGCAGCTTGTTTTCTATCTCTACAATATTCTTTATCCTAGCTAAAAACCAAGGATCTATTGCTGATAATCTATAGATGGTTTCAATCGAAAACCCCAACTTCATTGCCTTCACAACGTTAAACAATATTTCGTCATTCGGATGCAATAATGCTTGTTCCATCTCTTCCAAGTTTTGTTCATTATCCAAGTTTCCATTACTGACTAATCCATATTTTCCAATATCTGCCATTCGTATTGCTTTCTGAATCGCTTCTTCAAAGGATCGTCCTATTGCCATGATTTCCCCCACTGATTTCATACTGCTTCCAAGTCTTCTGTTAACTAGTTCAAATTTTCTAAAATCCCACCTTGGCATTTTCAAAACCAAGTAATCAAGAGATGGTTCAAAACATGCAGTGGTGGTTTTTGTTATACTATTTACAAGTTCAGTAAGGGAGTATCCTAAACATAGTTTGGCTGCCATATATGCTAGAGGATAGCCGGTAGCTTTGCTCGCTAAGGCGGAAGATCTGGAAAGCCGAGCATTTATTTCTATCGCGCAATAATCTTTGGAAGAAGGATCTAATCCAAATTGCATATTGCATTCTCCAAGGATGTTGCAGTGGCGGACAGCCCTAATGGCCGCAGAACGAAGCCCATGGTATTCTTCATTATCAAGTGTCTGAGAAGGAGCAACTACAATGTTATCACCAGTATGTACGCGCATGGCAAGTAAGTTTTCCATGTTACAAACAGTAATTGCGTTTCCACTGGAATCTCGCATCAGTTCATATTCGATCTGTTTCCAATTACCTACATATTTTTCTATAAGTACTTGGTTCACAATACTCAGTGGCAATCCTCTTTGCACGATTTCTTGAAGTTCGTATTCATTATATGCAACCCCGCCCCCCTTGCCTCCTAAGGTGTACGCGACCCTTATAATAACAGGATAACCTATTCGATTCGCTACGCTAATTGCCTCTTGCATATCTTGAGCTGGGGCACTCTCTAATACAGGCACACCACTCTCGATCATTGCGTTTTTGAATCGCTGCCTGTCTTCAGTTAGTTTAATCCCTGCAATTGGGGTGCCAAGAACTTTTACTCCGTATTTATCTAAAATCCCACTATCGTGTAGAACTATACCGCAATTTAGAGCTGTTTGTCCTCCAAAGCCTAGCAATATTGAATCTGGTCGCTCTTGTTCTATTATTTTCTCAACATATGTTCTAGTGACTGGTAACAAGAAGACCTTGTCTGCTAATCTAGTATCAGTTTGTATGGTAGCTATATTTGGATTCACTAATATTGTTTTTATTCCTTCCTCCGATAACGCCTTCAGGCACTGTGAACCGGAGTAATCAAATTAGCGGTTAGAACCATTAACACTGATTCTGACTTTCGCCAGCTTCCCCGATCTTTATTGCCCCGCTACCAAGCACTATCGATTTCTCAATTATTTCATTCCTCGGAAATTTTCTTCCTCCCTCCGATTACTATTTTCACTTCTGTTAATAATTGTCCCTTTTTTCTTCCTATCTATTTTTCCATTATCTACTAACTGACTATTGATAATTAAGTCCTTGAATTTCTTGAAAAGAGCAATCGAATCATTTGGTCCAGGTGACGCTTCGGGATGGAATTGTACAGCTATGACAGGCTTTGATCTATGTTTAATACCTTCCACGGTTTGATCGTCTGCATTTAAATACCATGCGTCAAATTCAGTACTTTGTAAGCTTCCCGGCTCAATTCCATATCCATGATTTTGACTTGTAATTATGGATAATTCGCTCTCTAGATCTGTACATGCCTTATTTTGACCTCTGTGACCAAATTTTAACTTATGAGTGTCTCCTCCACCAGCGAGTGCAATTATTTGGTTTCCAAGACATATTCCGAGCATGGGGATTGATAAATCTATCAATTTATTTGTTGTAGTAATAGTGGCCCCACACATTTTAGGATCTCCGGGACCATTGCTTATAACTACACCCTTAGGTTTGTAGGATAATATTTCTGAGATAGTTGAATCCCAAGGGACGCAGACAACCCTGAATCCAACTCTTATTAGGTTTCGGATAATGCTGAATTTTGTTCCGGTATCTATTAATACCACACATGGTAACGACCGATCTCCATATTCAATCGGAGTAGCTGTAGAGACCTCTTGCATAAAATTGAATCCGTCATACCTAGTTTCATCTACAACTTTTGTCAATTGCTCTGTCGGTATTGCCACCTCAGAAACTGCCATGCCACCTCTCATTACACCATCAGCTCTAATTCTTTTAGTCAGCTCTCTTGTATCAATTCCGCTGATTCCAGGAATCCTTTCTTCGAATAGCCATTGATCCAATGTACGTTCACAGTTCCGGTGACTAGCAACCGATGAGATTTCGTTTACGATTAGGCCTTTTACTTGTATATTCATAGATTCAAAATACTTGGGTAGGCCCAAATCATCCAAATCTCCATATGAAGGTATGCCGTAGTTTCCAATAAGAGGATATGTCATACATAGAATCTGACCTCTATAAGATGGGTCTGTTAAGCTTTCAGTATAGCCTACCATCCCAGTATTGAATACGACTTCTCCCCCAACAACCCTCGGAAAACCAAAACCCTTACCGATAAAGCTAGAACCATCCTCCAACAGGAGTTGAGAATTGTAATCCAAATGTGTCCCAAAAATTATCGGAATTTTGACCCTCTCAAGATTGAAGAAAGTTCGAAATTTAAGTCTTGCTAGAAGGAGGTCTTTTTTCCCAAAGTGTAATTCATTTTAAAAAAGTTCTTGCTTTTTGGTGCGCGACACTCTATCAGTCATGATTCTATCCTTTAAATTGAACTTCGTTTAGTTCCAAAATCTGAATCAGCTTTTACACTCAAAAATTAGAAATCCTATTTGGAAAATTGACACTTACCAATATAGTCATGAATGGAGTATCTTTACGGAATATTCTAATTGTAACTTATGGAACCATATTCTAATTGACTAATATTCAGATCGCAAACCGTAAGGATAATTTACTTTAACCGGTCAACCGGAATATCCTGGAATAATCCGTTAGGTAAAATACGCCTAATGGAAATAGGGAGCGCCCGCGAGTCTAGTTCTGCTGTTGCAATTGAAATGGAATCCCTTACTTCGCCGGTCCAGGAAATCAACGATGGTGCGCCTAGTGAAAGTTGTAAAGACCTAGCTCCAGTTATTCTGGCCCTTTCAAAACGGGTGAGTACAGGAGGACCGATTAATACTCTATTACCCTCTGCGACTAATTCTTTTACTTGAAATTCAATTTCGGGATAAACTACAACCTCGTCAATAGGTCTTGTGCTTTTCTTTGATTTAACTTCTACTTGTTCAACGGCCGTTTTCTGGATTTTCTTCCCTTTAGGAGTTTTGGTAATTTTCTTCTTAGATTCTTTCCTTGCTGACTTTTGACTACTCTGTACCGACTTCGATAACTTTGGAGAAGAACGCTTTAAAACCAAGACCAAATGCAAAAACAGGTAGATGTCTAATTAAATGTTGCTATATTGATTGGTTTACACTACCTACTACTTGACCCATACTTTGGGTTTTAACTCAATACTAGTACGAGTAGGATGTATAAAGATTTTTTCCTGATTAACATATTGTTTTTGGGATGAAGTTGTGATTCAAAATAATCATAACCTATCATGTTCTGATCCGTATAACGGTTCACTCATAATTCCGGATTGAAGTTCTATACGCGACCATTCTTAGTTGGCGGAACTGCAGGGATTTTCTGAAAAAAATCATTATGCTTATGTAGATGCTGAATTTTTTGGCAAAATTATCTCACATGAATAGGTTATACTTACAAAAGTATACGTCTAATCAATTAATATACGTAATCCGATACTATCATTAATTCTTGGAACAAAAACAAGCTTATACTAAATAATGCCCATTATCATAAATACTTTGACCATTCTAGAATCATTCAATGGAAAATCGACATAACTCTGTTTCTAGAATCGGGATAATAATGGACGCCACCGGTATTGGGGAGTTTAAGTGTGAATTTGCACGTCATTTATCCCCATTAACTGTTGCTAGCTTATTGAGAGCTTTACCGATTTCCGGAAGATTACATAAGCTCGGATCCACTATAAGGTATTTGGAAACAGGGTTAAAGATTGGTGCTGAAAAGCAAAAAAGTACATTTGTTAAAGCTGATATCGCCTTTATGACGTCAAATGGGTCACTATGTGTTGTGCTTGAAGGGGGCAAAGGAATTCCGATGAACCCTGTCGGACGATTTCTTGGTGATTTGAGTCATCTAGATTCATTGTCAATCGGGCAAGTAGTAGTCATAAAGAGATCGACTCCCCAACCGTAATTCTTTCAATACTGAAAATAACTGTTTGAAAAAAGATTGTGCTTATGAATTATTGACTATCTGGCATAAATCGCGGGAGAAACAACTAAACGTAAATGTGCAGAATGGTTTGCAGATGAATTTGAAACGACATTCGTTTTGGCCTAGCGGAAGATCTTTGTGGACTACGATTGGTAATACTTATGAATATTGGATAGATCTAGATCTAAACTATTGCACTTGTAACGATTATTTCTTTAGGACACTATCGGGCAAAGGACCTTGTTATCATTTAACTTCTGCGCTAGACTATTTGAGACATGGGAACTTTGAAGAAATCGTTTTTGGAGATGAAGAATATAACGATTTCATTGCTGCCTTAATTGCTGATTGCTTGGTCAAATTAAAAATACCAAAATATTAGTAATACTTATGCAACGTCGTTTGAGAGCAGCTTAATTCTTATACTTTTTATTCGAATCCAAGTTTAGTTTTTGTATGCATGGATTGGATACTGACGAATTGGCCAAAATTAAGAAGGTTCTAATTGTCGGGTCAGGTGGACGGGAGCATTGTATTGGCTGGAAGATTGCTCAGAGCCCTAGAGTGGGAAAGGTCTATTATGCACCTGGAAACGGTGGAACAGAATCAAATGCGCCCATTTCATTGTACGACTTCGATGGACTTCGCAAATTTGCTAAGGACAATTATTGCCTGACAGTAGTCGGCCCCGAAAAGCCTCTCGATCAGGGAATAGTGGATTTATTTTTAGAGGAGCAATTGCCGATTTTTGGGCCTAACAAGGAAGCATCCAAATTGGAGTCTAGTAAGGTATTTTCAAAAAAACTTATGCAAAAAAATGGAATCCCAACTGCGCCGTTCTCAGTATTTTCCGATCCTAAAGAGGCTGAAGAATATGTATCTTCCCTTTCTAAACCACCAGTTGTGAAACTAGACGGTCTAGCCCAGGGCAAGGGCGTAGTGGTAAGTGATAGTATAGGCGAAGCAGTTTTGGCTGTTAGGGATCTGACGAAGGAAAATCAATCCGAAAATGAAGGTAATTGCATAATAGTAGAAGATCGGTTGTATGGGGATGAAATTTCCCTCATATGTCTGTGTGATGGGCATTCAATTATTCCGCTTGCTTCAAGTCAAGATCATAAAAGAGTGGGTAATAATGATCAAGGCCCGAATACGGGAGGAATGGGAGCGTACTCTCCCACGCCGTTCATCACAGGCCAATTATTTGATAAAATCATGAAAGAAATAATGGATCCAACTTTGAGTGCCCTGAATAAAACAGGTATTTCCTTTAAGGGTTTTCTGTATGCTGGACTGCTAATTGAGCGAATTACGAGCCAACCTTATGTTCTGGAATTCAATGTAAGAATGGGTGATCCGGAGTGTCAATCGATTATTCCACGAATGGAATCAGACCTTATGGATTATTTAGTTGCCACTATCGAAGGCAGACTGAAGTCTATGCCTCCAATAAAATGGACGAACCAGCATTCAGTTTGTGTTGTAATGACATCCAATGGTTATCCTGGAAGATATCAGACTGGAAAAGAAATCAGAGGTTTGGATAGATTATATGGAGACTTTGCCCACATCTTCCACTCCGGTACTATTAAAGATTCAGAGGGAAAACTTCTTACAAATGGAGGACGCGTACTTTCTGTTACTGGATTAGGTGATAACATTGGTATTGCAATGGACCGCGCATATTCTGTAGTTAGGAATATTCATTGGGGCTATAATGAGGAATATTATAGAACTGATATAGGATATAATGCAGTGAGGATTAACAAAACACGACTTGATCTTCGCTAACTAGAATGTCAATTTTTTTATCAAATGATGCCGTAGAAGGAATTTGTTCTAAAATCTGAAAATCAAACGCAAGACCAACGGATTTTTCGTACGTTTTTTTTGACAAATATCTGTCATAGTAACCAAAGCCATATCCAATTCTATTTCCCTTGGTGTCAAAAGCGATTCCAGGAACTATTAGAAGCCCTATTTTCTCGATCAATCTGGGTCTTGTTGGAGAAGGTTCTTTTATTTTAAATCGCGGGTTTTCAATCAAGTAGTGCGCAAGATCATTCTGTTCAGTTCTATAAAATGTCAAATTATTGTAATCTATCCTCGGTAATGCTACCGTTTTTTTGCTTGAAAAGGCGCATTCCATAATTTCCCATGTCTCAACTTCGGTGCCTATAGGGAAATAGTTTCCGATTACTTTTGTATTGATATACTCTGTCATTTCTACGAATTTGGTTTGGATTTTTAGGCTCCTCTCATGTACTTCCCTTGCGCTAAGCGAGTTTCTCTTATTGAGGAAATTAGCTCTAATTGCTTTTTTCCCTGAGGGATTTTGTCCTAACATATTATCCCCGGAGATCTCATTGAATCAGTTGACGAAATTCGAAAAATAGGTGTAAATTAATCTTCTAAATCTGACATGACCTGTCATACTCAAATGTGAAGTCGCCGGGGGAGCACTAAAGTATAAAGAGCAACACGAGCTTGCTTTGCAAGGCGACACATTTAACCAGTCTATTCCATTAGGTACCAATTGGATAAATATGACTCAACGCCCCAATTATAAATATTATATTCGGACTACTACCGGTAGCTACAACCTTGCACACCTCAATCCCACTTTAGACAAATTTTAATAACCGACTCAAAACGAGTCTAGTAAATCTGGGGAAATTAGCGGTTGGCCAACCCTACCAAGAAATTGACAATAGTAAATGGGTGAAATTCTTCATTCTTAGGAAAAGACGATTTCTTAAATCTGCAAAGTACTTCATTCAATTAGTTCGACAATACGTATTAATTTTTTACCTTTTATGGTATTAAAACAATCAACTAAATAGATTTAGGGCGAAATGAATACACGACGACCGCGAACTGACAATCTTCCATCCGCAAATTTCTTAATGCTATCAACGTAAAGCTCATGTTCCCTAGCCAAAATTCTTTCTGAAAGTGTTTCTTCTGAATCATTTTCTTCAACTCTAACGGTGCTTTGACCTATAATTGGTCCGGTATCGATTCCAGCATCAACAAAATGGACAGTGCAACCCGACACCTTTACACCATAGTCTAGGGCTTGCCTTTGTGCATGTAGTCCAGGAAAAGAAGGTAGGAGAGAAGGATGAATATTCAAAATCCTCATTCTAAAAAGGTTGATAAACTCCGGGCCAATGATACGCATGTATCCCGCGAGACAGACCAAACCATTATCTGAATTTATTAAATGATTATTTAGGATTGTGGCTATTTCCTTATCAAATTCCCATCCCTTGGCTGAATTGGAAACAACCTTTGTGGGTACACCGTAGTTAGCTGCTTTTTCAAGACCCTCTGCTTTTGGATTGGTAGAGATTACTATTTTGGGTATCACATTATTTATTCTTCCGGTTACTGTAGCTTGCAATATTGCTTCCATATTGCTTCCCCTTCCAGATATCAAAATACCTAGGTTTATCAAAGATATACCAATTATAGTATTGCATTCATAAACGTAGCTCTTTGCCTACATTCGAACGTGAGTTTGACCTTCACTAATAAAGTTATTTGGTTTTAAGCTAGAATGCATTTAGCGAAACTCTAGTAATCGCAAAGCGTATGTGTTTATAGTCGAATGATTTGCTTATCTGCTCATTCTTAGATGTTCGTATCTATATTTGTCTAACTTTATAAGTTCTCTATAGGAGCCGAATTGGCTGGGGTCCGCTTTATCAAGGGGTGAAATGGTAGAATCATCTATTTCAGGGAATTCATTCAATATTCTGTATGTGGTAGAGCGTTGAGCAGGTATCCGACCTGATTCTCGTACTAAGGAATGAATTTCCTTAGGTTTGAGCATTTGACCAAACATCGCTCCAGCGGAAGTTGAAATACTTTCGTTAATTAGGGTTCCACCAAAATCATTTACTCCAGCGGATAGCAGGAACTGAGACATCTTAGCTCCTTCTTTAACCCACGAAACCTGAATATTCTTTATTTGATTATTGAGTACTATCCGCGAAATGGCATGCATTTTCATTTTTTCGTCAATATCTGGGCCTGGGCGGATCCCCCCTACAGTTTTCATATTATACATTGGGGCTTCTGTATGAACGAAGCTCAGAGGCACAAATTCAGTAAATCCTTTCGTTTCATCCTGGATCTCCCTTATAAGAACCAAATGTTCGGCCTTATGCAAAGATGTTTCTATGTGACCATACATTATTGTAGATGTGGTAGGGATTTTTAGTCTGTGAGCAAATTTAACTATCTTAATCCAATCTTTAACGGAGATTCGTCCCGGCGAGATAATATCGCGGATTTCTTGGTTTAGGATCTCCGCAGCTGTCCCTGGCAGGCTCCCTATTCCTGCCTCCTTTAGTATCTTCAGATATTCCTCTACAGAACGCCCTGAGCGATGCGCCGCATATTTTATCTCCTCAGGCGAAAAAGCATGGATGTGGATATTCGGTAATTCTTTTTTTATTGCTTTGCAGATCTTGATATAGATGTCTCCATCGATCTTTGGGGCAAGTCCTGCCTGAATACATACTTCCGTAGCACCTAGCTTCCACGCTTCCACCGCCCTCCTTACGATTTCTTCCACCGGCAGAAGATAACCCTCATCGTTTCTGAAATCTCTACTAAATGCACAAAACCCGCATTTTTTTACGCAAACATTTGTGAAATTAATGTTCCTGTTAACAACATACGTTACTATATCGCCTACTGTTTTCTTTCGGAGGATATCTGAAGCCATAATAATTGCATTTATTTCTCTCCCAGTGGAATTGAATAATTCGACGGCTTGTCTAACTGAAATATTCTTGGAATCCATAGCATCATTCAATATACCCGCAATGACGGGATCAATTTCTGTTAAAATATGCTGCATCGATATCATTTAAAATGATCCTCTCTCACAAGACCATCAGGCCCGGAAAGGGGCCTTATGTATTGCCAGAGATTCCCATCTATGAAATCACTCCCTTCCATTATAAATTCAGGATAGACAGGTAACCTTGGCCTTAATCTGTAACCTGCGTTCTCTGTAATGGCAGCTAAATCCTCAATCTTAGGCCACGGGGATTCTGGATTTACATGATCCATAGTTACAGGGGAAATGCCGCCCCAGTCGTTTATTCCACAATTAAGGAACTCGCCAAAGTGGATAGGATTAAGATTAGGAGGCACTTGTATATTCATTTCTGGCAATATGATCCTAGCAATAGCAATTACCCTAACAAGATACTCTAAACGAGGCCCATGAATATTTCGCATTGGAGTTCTTGGTTTTGGAACAAAATTTTGCAGGATTACCTCTTGGATATTTCCGTATTCGTCATTAATATCTTTCAACATGAAAAGAGATTCTAAAATCTCATCAGAATTTTCTCCAATTCCTAACAGCAGTCCAGTCGTTATCGGTATTTTTAACCTACCTGCATTTTCAAGAACTCGTCTTCTGGCCCTTGGATTCTTACTGGGGGCGAATTCATGAGGCATATTTCTTCCAGTTAGTCGTTCAGACGAACTCTCAAGCATGCAGCCTAAACTGACATTAGTGTGCCTTAACATCGCCATCTCATCTGGGTTTAATGTGCCCGCATTTGTATGGGGCAGAAGTCCAGTTTTTTTTAAGATCAAATCACCTACCTTATCCACATACTCAATAGTAGAACCGCAACCATAAGTTTTAAGCCAGCTCCTTACTTCAGAATATTTTTGTTCAGGAGATTCACCAGTTACAATTAAAGCTTCGGTACAATTAAATTTCTTTCCTAGTTCAGCTATCTCAATCACTTTTTCAGGATTCATCATTGAAATACCGACATCCCCCAGCTCCTTCTTATAAGTGCAGTAAGAACAGGTGTCTCTGCATAAATTTACAAGGTCTATGAAAACTTTACGAGAATATGTTATGAGTCCTCTCTTGTATTTCTCCTGAATAGTGCGAGCTAGCAAAATAAGGAGGCTTGTATCTAAATTACTGAAAAGATCGTAAACTTCTTTTTTTTGGACCGACCTTTTTAATATTTTTTCAAGATAATATACGAGATCCACATTGCGCATTGTGAGCTGTTTTTTCAAATCTTGTACGCAATCATAAATAAACTGATGATTAATAAACACATGTGAGTTCGACGAGAAGATTGCTTAGTTCATCTATATCTAAAAGTAGGAAGCGTTAGACTTTACGTTTGGAGTCATGCACGTTATCCGTAATAATACAAGCTAGATTTAAGGAGAAGACTATTATCGTTAGGTCATTTCAAGGACGGCTCGTCAGTAAATGGCACTATCGATAAAGGATCAATTCCATTAATCGTCATAGCTCTACTAAATACTGCAACGCGACTAGTTTAGCTCCGGAATAGATCACGATACTCTATAGCCGGAAAACTCATTTTACTTCTACTATTGACAAGGAATTCCCAGAAAAATGGAATAGGGTTATTAAAATTATTTCTAAGACATTGTAGGGATTCAGTCAACACGTTTCAGAATCATTGGAGAAAAAAACTTTCACCAGCAAAGATGTATGTTAAAAATATAATGCCTTTACAGAACAAGCAGGTGGCCAACGTAGTCATGTTAGACGATGATGACCTCTCTAACGGAAAAAAACGATAAACTTGAACAAATTAAAGTAATAATGGAGACAAGAGCCGTTTACTGGCTCGAACTTTCGTGATAAATAGTGGGGAAGCCTTTTGGCACCGGTGATGTTGGGGCATGTGCCAAGTTGATTTCATTTGGACAATAAGCAGATTCGTGTACGAAAGCCGTGGAATCTGCGATAAAGGGAAATGAACTAGAAGTAGTGATAGAGTATGACGATTTGTACTATAACTGTTTGGAGTAGTGCCCCTATAGTTGATATGAAGGCTGCAAAAAAGTAGTCTAACTAAAGCTACGCTATTTTATAACGCAAATTATTTAAGCGGCCCAACCTTCCTTTATAAGGTCCTAAGCAACAAGGAATTATTACGCTTTATAAGGCGATTTTCTGAGTACAGATAAATGTCCCCATAAATGTACAGACTTAGGCAGCTCTTAAGCGGTAACTATGCTGCATAGAATGGCAACCGAGTAAGAATCTTAAATGGCCCTCTTTGCAAAAATCTTCGTTTTTTAGACCTCGTACAAACCTGATGGTGAACCCTTGCGGCTTTGGATGTAGCCAATCTCCAAAATCATACAAAAGATGTATTGGATTTTTTTACTCGGATAAATTAGTGGCTTACGATCGTCGATGGCAGTGGAATAACTCTATAATGAGGTCATCTCGCAACGAGGTACTTTCATATAGCATACCTCTAAAGTTGTCCCACATTTTTGTTAATTTTCAATATCAAGCATCTTATCGTAATATTATTTGCCATAGCTAGCTACTCAATTCTTATTAAATATTTCAACTAGTTTGTAGTTTAGAACTTCAGTTCTTATAATCTAAGAAGGAAAAATGACCACCTAAGTATTGCTCAATCCTTTAATGTTCCTTTAATACAAGGTCGATAAAGTTAAACAAGCATTTACATTTGATACTCACACTTGATGGCATGCATCATGCTTTGGCGAAGAGACAACATAATCCCGATCTTTCCATGAGACCCTTCGATTTCCTTTAGCAAGAATTGAAATTACAAAACACATGGTTATAGCAACGCAGCCCACAACAGAAATGAGTCCATATGCGGAATTTTGGAATAGTCCGTACTTGGACTGAATAGAACTTGCCATAGTGATTAAAATAATAGTTCCTAAAGTCATGCCAAGAAGAACCAAATCAGGAATGGATGGGACTTTATATGAAAGACCCAAAGAAAATAATAAACCGAAGTAGGGCTCCAGTAATGCAAATACTAAGTAGGTCATCATCAATAATGCTGACCTTTTTCGTTTAATATAGAGAGGAACTATTAGACGCCTAAGCGCGTTCCAAAGGCTCTTTGAATCCCTTGCCCACTCAGCTTCAATTTGAGATTCTCCTCTTACAATTTTGAGTCTATATTTTAATTCCTTAACCCTATGTCCCAACTCTCCATCTTCGACAAGCTCGCCTCTTACAGCTTTATGGGTACCAACAGCTTCGTATGTCCTTCTAGTAATGAGATAGAAGCTCCCAAAAAAATAACCTATGTTTGTTTTCGGGCTATTTACTCTTTCAGGTGAATAGCGAGAATGTAGGAAGACGGACAAAACGGGAAGAGTGACCCTTGTTAGGAAGTTTTTACAAGCCAATTTTGGAACAGCAGACATCGCATCAAGTTTTTCCTTTAGCATCAAATCTAACGCACTTGTTAAAGCGAGGGGTGAATGGATCGTGTCTGCATCGGTGAAGAAAAGAATATCCCCAGAAGAATGCAAATAACCTTGATAGCATGCCCAATTTTTACCGACCCAGCCCGGTGGTTTTGGCGGTGCATCAATGACAATCAGTTTTCCGTCTTGTCTGGATATCTCGAGCGCCAAACTAAGGGTACGGTCAGTTGAGCAATCGTTAATTAAAATAACTTCATAATTTGAGTATTTTTGCCCCAGTAAGCTCCGTAAACATTCTGGTAATGATCGTTCTTCATTTCTGGCGGGAACAATTATACTTATTTTGTGATCGGCACTTACCATCACAGTTGGTGCACTGAGTCTAGGTGAATTATTGAATGACCGAAGTATTGCTATCAAGAAATAAATCCAATTGATAAAAATAAGTGTATTTACTACAATTAGGAAATATGTCAAGATCATAAGAGTATCAAGTTGCACGATAAACCCAACCATATCCAAATTTCAATTAGAAATCTGTGAATCCCAGACTAGTAAATAGTTTCCTTCAAATAGAATGAAATTAATGGTAATATTGAGTTTTAATGGATTACCTTTTTTAAGCCCGTTTCTAAACCCCTAAGATTTGTTTAAGTAGTGCTCTGTAATCCACATTTTCTTTCGAACTGCCCGGAGATGGAAGTTCAAAGATTAGGGGTATTGTACTTTTAGATCTAATACTTGTTAACGCATTTCTTATTTGCCTACCCAGATCATCACTTAATAATATAAGACCAACATCATTTGCAGAACTAATAGAATTTATTTTATCTAAGGCTTCACTAGGTGAGTCGACATTAATTCCTTCTATGCCAGCTAACTGAAAACTTGTTACAAAGACTCGACTTCCAATTGCAATTACTCGCAATGACTTGTGAAGTGCTTGTTTATTTGCCCTTTTTAATCTTTTTGAGATCGTGTTCTCACGAACCAATGATTGACGCTGAAAAAGGGCTTGAATCTTTAATAGTGAATAATATTTATTTGGCCTTGGTCCAACTCGGAAATCTGAAGATCATCTACGTATTGCTCGATGGAATCGGCGATTTACCGCATCCTGATTTAGAGGGGTTAACTCCTCTAGAAGCCGCAAGAACAAAAAATATTGATTTACTCGCTAAACGAGGTATGATGGGCGAGGTTTTGAGCGTTGGAAAAGGTATTGCGCCCCAATCAGACATAGCCGTATTCAATATGCTCGGGTATAGTTTCAAAGGGGAAAGGTATGTTGGTAGAGGTATAATAGAAATCATCGGATCTAATGTGGAGTTCAAGGAAGGGGATTTAGCTCTCCGTGGTAATTTTGCAACAGTCGATAGTAGCGGCATCATTATTGATAGAAGGGCAGGAAGATCGATCGAAAAAGCTGAAGCTGCTGATCTTTCTCGATTTCTGGAGAAAAATCTAAAATTCAGCGATCCAGACCTCTCAGTTAAAATAATCCCAACAATAGCTCATCGGGTCATTGTCAGACTTAGACACTCCAAAATTGCATTGTCAAGCAAAATAACTAATACCGATCCTGCTTATGATAAGATGAATGGTATAGGGATCGCGACGGAGACAACAGATTCTATGCACGTAAGAAAAAGTCTCCCTGAGGACAACGTTAACTCATCGATCATCTCTTCAAAAGCTGTAAATGAATTTACTGAAAAATGCGTTGCGCTTACAAATGGTCATCCTGTGAATCTAAATCGGATAATGCAAGGTAAAAGACCTATGAACATGATTCTGCTTAGAGACCCAGGTACCCAGATCCCATCACTCAAATCGATATATGAGAGGTATGGTCTTCAAGCTTCGTGCATTGTAGATATGCCAGTCGAAATTGGCATCGCGAAGATCTTAGGGATGCAATTTATTACAGCTGGAGGCATAGAAGATTACGAAGCCAAGGCTCAAGAGACTCTGAGACTACTCGATGAATTTGACTTAGTTTATGTTCACATTAAAGGACCAGATGAGTTCGGCCATGATGGAAATGCATTAGGTAAAAAAGAGAATATCGAAAGTATTGATCGTCGATACTTTGGCACGCTTTTGAACGATGAAGTGCTTTCGAATGCCACCATCATAATTTCAGGTGATCACTCTACACCCTGTATTAAGAAGGCCCATAGTGATGATCCCGTTCCACTATTAATATCGGGAAATTCAGTTTCAAATGATGGAAGCGGTAGATTTACAGAGTCGTTTGCATCCCGAGGAAAATTAGGATTACTACCTGGTTCAGAGGTCCTAGATACGGCTTTAAAAATAATTCATGAACAGGGTAAATGAAGGACTATTCCGAAGTTTTAGGAATTCTTTAGTTTCTGCTCCCCGTCAAGTTAATCTTACATTGTTCACAGACTTTTTCATCTATCTCGCTCTCAAGTCGATGATGCACATCGCAAATAATCAATGAATACCGCATGTAATTGCACAATGCAATAAATTTCGAAAGTGTCGAAGCCGAGTAAGCTCGATGCGATGAGAGGTCTTCTTCAATATCCTTTATCATTCTCATTATTTCTTGGAAAGAACTTAACTTTGAAATCAGTTCTATGTCGCCTCGAGTTCCCCTGATGTAATTGCTTACCGCAGCTTGCGTTATTCCCAACAATCTAGCAACCTCCTCTTCTTTGAGTCCTCGAACCTTGACTAGCTCTCTTGCTAAAATCGCCCTCACAGCTGGAATAAGAGATTTTGACTCAATTTCGGACGGAAGTAGCATTACGCAGTCTCAATGCCCATTCCTTTCTATTTAAAGCTTGTCCGAGGCCACAAATATATTAGAAGGTCTGAGGTTAACTCGACAAACTCCGAATTATCATATTCAAATACATATTAGAAAGAAACTGCATTCAAAATTCTATCTATGAATTGTCTTCAGTTTTAGATCTTAATTTTCTAAAATTAGCCCTTGTTCGCTTCTAAACACTTACAATCTATATATACTCATGTTATATATACCGATGCATTATCCAATATGACGACAAAATTTGGTTTTACGCAGGGGCTGAATGTTGCTAGGCTCGGACTTGATGAAACCCAAATAATGACTGCCTGTCAAATTGCTGATCGTCTAGACTATGACTCTATATGGGCAATGGACCACTCTAACGTTCCTCAATGGAAGAATGCTGTAGTAAATGATGCTTGGCTATTACTCGCTGCCATAGGAGCGATAACTCGAAAAGTGGAGCTAGGGACTTGCGTAACTGACGCGATAAGGCGACATCCATCAGCCATAGCATTGTCGACTATCACCTTAGATAGGTTGACAAATGGGAGAGCAATTTTAGGCATAGGAGCCGGTGAGGCGCAAAATGTGGTAGATTTTGGGATTGAATTTAGTAAACCAGTTACAAAATTCAAAGAGCAGTTAGAAGTCATAGAATTACTCTTTAATTCGGATCCGGACAAAAGAGTAGATTATAACGGTAACTATTACAAATTAACGAACGCGTGCCTTCAGGCAAAGAGCATTAGAAATCCTCGCCCCCCAGTTTACATTGCCGCAGGAGCACCAAAAACCCTCGAGCTTTGTGCTATTTACGGTGATGGATGGATTCCGATAGGGTATACTCCTGCCTTATTTAAGGCTCATGCAGATGTAATTAGGGAACACGGCAAGAAACATGGGCGAAACTTGTCTAATTTTCAATTTGCAAATGACGTAGATGTCTACTTTAGTGACGACGGGGAAGAGGCTTGGAACAAAATGAAAAATGCGGTAAAAGTAAGTCTGTATAAACCTGAACTATTAAAGGTCCACAACATAGAACAGGACTCGGAATTTGACTTTCGCAGATATTTTACGGAATATGCTATGAACAAACCTGAACTGATGGAACAAATGAAGAGAGCCGCAATGAAAATTCCAGATAGCGTAGCTCGAACGGCAATAGGGGTTGGAAAACCCGACGATGTTATAGAAATGTTAGAAAGATTCATTGAAGCAGGTACTAACCATTTCATTATAAGATTTTGGGGAGAGGGATATTTCAAGAATATCGAATTGTTTGGAAGAAAGGTTATTCCGTATTTTAGAGGAAATGAAAATAAATAATAATGAACCCAAAAATTAACATTTTACTTATCTTGAAATCAGAACCAATCAGTTACCAATGTCGAGTTAGTCCTTGCGTCTCCCTCTCGAATTTTTCTACGAATGGGATCGGCATCAAACCCTAAAGTTCGTAGTGAGTTTGCAAACTCAGTGTCAAATCCATGAAATGTATAAACTTTTTCAGGATTACATTTTTCTACAACTCTCACCAAGTCATTATAATCACAATGATCACTAATTGGGAAACAATGATCAATTCCAAGATAGTGTTTGTAACTAGGTTTAATAGCCCATCCGCTGAAGCCGATTGTTATTGGCGCATATTTTTTCTTAATGTGGTCTAGAAAACCATTCTTGCACGAATTTAGCGGTGCTATAAGAATCCAAGGCTTATTGGGAGATAATAAGCCTTCCTTTTCTGCCAATGAATAGTCCTTGTCTACAGAAATGCTGACCCCTAATTCAGAATATAATCGATTCATTCCCAAAATGGAATCTTCCACGAAAAGTGGGTCCCAGTGGTGAAAAAGATCGGTTAATATTTGCGCTTTTCCAAGAGGATAACCCATAAGCACGATGGGTCTTCCTTGGTGATACATCTCAGAAATTAGTATATTAGCTTCGTGCATGATTGTTTCGAACTTTGGAAATATGTATTCTTCTCGCCCAAATGTTGACTCTATGATCAGGACCTTGGCTCTGGGGATCAGTGCCGGTTTCATAAATGCTCTTTTTCGAATCGAGATGTCCCCAGTATAGTATAATTGATCTTCGATTAGAAGGCCACTAGAACCCAAAATGTGGCCTGTATCCAAAAGTTCGAACCCATGATCAATACATAGGTTTCCAAATTCATATCCTCGGGTGCAGGCAATTTTTAATGTAGCATTTGATGCAATCACTTTTGTTTTGCTACGTTTCTTTTTTGTTCTATGAAGATGATCTAAGTGAGCGTGTGACACAAATATGTAATCGCACTCCATTTCCCTTCTTGGATCCAAACAGATCCTTAGTTGATTGTGATCTACAACTATGGAAGAATCTTTGTAATGTACTCCATATATTGTCCCCAAAGCTATCCTTCATTTTCCACTATATTATATTAACATTGATATATACACTAATCTTTGATTCTATTTAATAGTGAAGGTAAGGATGTAAAAAATAAATTTCCGTTACCGGAATATGGTTATGAATGCTAACTTCTTACGAACAGACAGGGTAGTGCATGATTACTTAATTAATTTTGGTTCTGATATACGCAGGTAATTATTATGCATAGCGTACTTCCACTGAATTCCACTCCCGCTGCAAGATTTCTCCTACCAAACTCGCAATTCAATTTTCCGTTGACGACAAAAATTATGTCAAGATTCTCTCCAACTGTTTACTGGTGCTAGAAACTCTGATTTCTGAAGCGATTCTCCTTCCCATGCTCATATCTTTTTCAAATAACATGTCTGAATACGGAGAGCCTTTTACATACAAATTTGTTCCAGCAACAATTCTCGCTGAGAATTCAAAAGTAATGAACGATCCGTCCTTAGTATAAACACCTTCCAGGCAAAATGGGCCGGGTATTCCGGGAGGGACCATATTTCGAGCTGCTTTCACAAATTTTTCTCCCATATCATAAACCTCTTCAAGGAGAGATTCCCTCAAGACTAAAGGAATATTTCCAACTACATTATAAGTAGGATCGATACCAATTTTCATCTGCTCCATAGCTGGGATACGTGCAATACCATCAATGTCAGATTCGTATCTTCTGTCAACACCCATAAATTCGACTTCATCCGAAATCGGTGAGTAAAAGTAATGAAGGAATACCGGTACACCCTGAATATACTCCTGTATGTAAACATCATCTTCACTTGAAATAGTTCCTAAATTCAAGAGTTTTTTACACCCATCTTCAAAGCTTTTTTTGTCCCAGGCCAAAAAATACCCACGCCCTCCTGCGGCACCATGTAATTTACAAATGCACAATCCGTTTATGTCATGTTTTGTCTTTATGGCCCCTGGAATGCTTAATTTTGCATTTAACATTAATTTCTCCTTAAGATTTCTACTAGCTTCCCATCTTAGAATAAAGCGATTACCAAACATAGGAATAGATATATTCTCGATCTGATCGGGGGACAGAGAAGATATCAATGTTCCATGAGGAACAAGAATGCAATTCAATTCGTTCATACGGTCCTGATATGATTTTTCCAAAATCCTTTCAAAGCCATCAACTATTAAGATGGAATCAATAAAAGAAAACCTTTTATAAAGATTGTATCTTTTTTTGTCGCAAATTAGATAGGTTGAAAGTCCCTCGTCTTTTGCACCCTTCAACACTTGAAGAGAACAATGCGAGCCTAATGTACACACTTTTAAATCGCTTGGTTTGAGGTTTTTCATATGATCGATATATTCAGAGTTAATAAGATGCGAATTATCTCCTACTCTGTATGCATTGGACCTCGAATTTCTTCAATTTGGATTTTACCTGTTACCTGAAAAGGTCAGAAATTCCGCTATCAACTTAATGACAAAGGCAATTCCACCGACTACTCCAATTCCTAAAAGGACCAACCGTAGATGAGTAAAATAATCGTCTTTACTGGTCTTTTTTGCAAGCTTCATAGTCTGGATAACCTCGATGACTTTCCTTTGAATGAAGGACAAAAAATTATCACCCCTTCATCCTAGTGTAAGATATTTGAACTTAACTGATGAAAAGGTCAAGCTCCGATAAACCATCTCAATACCTTTGCCGAGCGTAAATGGCATAGAAATATCTAACAATTGGATATCTTCTGACCGTTGAAGGATTAAATTAATGTTGGTGAACTGGGTATTGGCAGACATGGTAATGTTACGTCAGGAGCTCCAATGCTTCTACGGTCAAAAAGGCAGTTGAGCGGTTCCAGCAGTTACGCGGCTTCGCCATCTATGGCTACCTATATTAAGTTGAAAATACTGGTTCCTTTTCGGTGCGTTGCATTTCAACAAAAGTCTCAGTATTCTGGATACCCTCTATTTTGCCAATCTGTTCAATGACAACCTTGTGAAGCTCTTCTAAAGTTCTGGCATTAACAGATACAATAATATCAAATCTACCAGTTACCTCGGAAAGAATTCTGACTTCTGGCATCCTCAAAAGCGCAAGATGTATTCCTTCCTTAAGCTTGGGATCTCTATTAATGCCCACTACAGCTTTTACATTTATTCCTAAAAGGCTATCATTAACTATAATAGTGAATTTTCTAATAAGACTCCTCTTTGTTAATCGCTTAATTCTACTGTACAGAACAGAAGCATTTACCCCTAACTTCTTGCTCAATTGGGGAACCGAAATACTCGCGTTCTTGGCCAATTCTGATAATATTTTCATATCTAATTCGTCGAATTTTTGCAAATACTTCCCAAAGTAAGTATATTTAATTCCCTAATAAATGTAGTTTCTGCCTCGTAAATTCATAATTTATTATTTGCAGGGCAAAAAACTAAGTTATGAAGTCGCCAGAGTAGCCGATTAGATCGAGACCCATTTTGGAAATACATAGATACCTGAATAGTACTCTTGCAAAGATGGACTCAGGTTCTACAAATCATCAAGATAAACTGTTAGACTCGTCTAATAGCATGCGAGTACATCTGATAATTACGGGAAAAGTGCAAGGAGTCTATTTCAGACAAAATATGAAGATCATTGCGGAAAGAAATAATGTAAATGGATGGGTACGTAATTTGGCTGGGGGCACTGTTGAAGCCGTATTGGAAGGAATTAAAGGAGATGTGGAGAAGGTGATCTCCTGGTCTTCGAAAGGTCCTCAGGACGCAAACGTTACTAATGTTACTGTTGAAAGGCATCAATATTTAGGAGAATTCTCATCATTTGAAATTACGTATGATTAGAAAAAGAAATAATAGACATGATGTCGAAATATCCTTTTTCACTTTCGCTTAATTCGGTTCATCCTGAAAGGTTAAAGGGTGTGCTAGAGATTATTGGTAGGAGTTTCGGGGAGAGAACGTGCACAAAACTTTCTCATCCCAGGTGATATATTTGATGTTTGGTTGAATCTAAAGTTGGCTGCGATGATTTTTATAATAATAAAACAGATAATGATTATTGCGTACATGACAGGAATTCTCTGGCTGCAGAGAAATCCACTTTCCTTAGTGTTTTCTGCAATAAGTCCATTTTCATTGTTATTTGTTCTATTCGTAGTAAGTAACGGCCAGTACGTGCAGCTAGCTTTAATTGGTAGTTTAGTAATGGCCCTAGTAGGGTACGGTCTGTCATTGGGACAAGATATTTCGTTTTACAAAACGGAGTACAAAATTCAAGACATGTTTGTATCATCACCAATCTCTTCGATTACTTATATGCTAGGATTAGCGCTTTCTCAGCTTTTGTTCGGGTTACCTGCTCTTATAGTCTTGTCAGGAATGGTAGCCCTATTTGTGACACCATCATTCTTTTTGCCTTTACTTTTAGGGATTATACTTTTGACTTGGGCATCGATGTCAGCGATGGGCTTTTTTCTGTCTTCTCACATGTTACACATGAGGAATGCCACGCAGGTTATATCATTCGTAAACGTGCTTCTTGCTGTCTTGCCACCTGTTTTTTATAGTCTAAACAAATTACCACAAAGTCTACAATATTTTTCATATTTTATACCCACGACACATGCTTCCCTCATATTACAGTACATTACGGGATTACAAACTCCCAAGGATTGGTCCCCCGGTCTGGGATTTGGTGTTTTGGTCTTATACCTAATAGGTTTTTTAGTTTTAGCTAAGACAAAGGCAGTTTGGCGTGAAAATTAATTTTAATTGGCTTTAATTTTTAACCTACCATTCATGGTGAATCTAACCCACTAATTCTCAGGAAAAAATCAATGTCCTAATTCTACTAACCTTATTTGACAATAAATTCTACGGGACTTAGAATTTTTGTACTTACTAATTTGAGACAGTAGGAGGGACCGTTCTTACGCTTCACGATGCTAAAGACATCTGATTTTCAGTTGGTATTGAGTGGTAACAAAATATTGCGAGCAAAGTAGGTTGGTTATTTGCAGATGAAAATTCAAAACGGATAAATTCAATAAAAGGATCAGTTCAAGCCATGGCGACCGAACAACTTTTTGTTAACGTGGTAATAATATTGGTTGCCGCACGGTTGCTAGGGGAGATTTTTCAACGGGTAGGGCTACCTTCGCTGGTAGGCGAGCTTTTAGCTGGGATAATAATAGGTCCTTCAATTCTATCGCTTGTTAGGCCTGATGAGAGTCTGACTGTTCTGTCTGACCTTGCTGTTTTCTTCTTGATGTTTCTAGCCGGACTTGAAATGGATCCTAGGGAGATAAGGCGAGCGGGGCTGCCTGCATGTATCCTGTCAGTCATAGCTTTTTCTGTTCCACTGGTTAGTGGATATGGCGTGTCCCTTGTATTGGGCTTATCAACTATTCAATCCTTATTCATGGGTTTATTGCTTTCAATCACTGCTGTCCCAGTAAGCGCTATAGTTCTCATGGAATTTGGAATACTAAAGACCAAGCTTGGGACTACGATAATCACTGCTGCTGTCATAAATGATATACTTTCTCTGATTGTGCTATCAGTCATTTTCCAATTGAACCAACCCGGTGCTATGGGTATGATAGACGTAAACAAAATATTTGATTCTCTCATTAAAATAGGGGCATTCATAGGAGGAATATTTGCTGTAGATCTTATATTTAGAAAGAGCAGTCACTGGCTGCCCGCACGTGTCGCACCCTTCTTTCAAAAACTGCAGACAAAAGAAGCTGCTTTTGGCATTCTTCTTATTTCCACAATATTGGTGTCAATAATAGCGCAGAGTGTAATAGGTCTTCACTTTATTATAGGTACATTCTTTTCAGGACTTATTGTTTACAAAGAAATTATTAGAAAACAAAATTTTGAAAGAGTATACGGAATTATATCAGCGATTACTTTTGGTTTTTTTGCACCGATTTTTTTTGCGATTATAGGGATAAATATACAAATTGAACTAATAACTACATCTCTACCAATTTTCGCTGTACTCATAAGCGTTGCTATATTTTCAAAAGTTGGTGCCGGATATGTCGGTTCGAGAATATTGAGATTTTCAAAGGATGAAAGTATAACAATAGGATATTTAATGAACGGTCGGGGAATGGTAGAGTTAGTAATTGCTTCAATAGGGTTTAGCTCCGGAATAATAGATTTGAAGTTGTTTTCTATAGCAGTAGTTATTGGGTTCATCACTACTATCATGGCACCTTTACTCTCACGACCATATGTTACCAAGATTAAGTCCGGATTAATAATGAAATAAATATAGATCCTACCCTGAGTGTCGCAAACATATGACTATTTGATCAGGGAATCTCGCGATTGAACTTACTTAAGACTTAATTTGATCCGAATCTTCCAAACCGAGCCAAGCGTATCCTTTTTCCTCTAGTTCCTCCGCCAGCTCTTTACCCCCGGATTTTATTATCTTTCCCTTCGCCATAACATGAACATAATCAAGCTTTGATAAATATCGCAAAATTCTTGCATAGTGAGTAATGACGATTACACCCGATCCTGATTCAATCAATCTATTAATGGCCCCAGCTACAGCTTTGATCGCATCTATATCCAATCCTGAATCAGGCTCATCCAATATGGCAATCAAAGGTTTCAATACCAACATCTGCATTACCTCGGATCTTTTCTTTTCTCCGCCTGAAAACCCTTCGTTAAGATACCTGCCCAAAAATGCTGGGTCTAATCCCACGTTGTCTAAATTTTTCTTCAGATATTCATGAAATTCTCTAACGGTTAAAAACACTTCTCTATCCTTTTGCTGTGAACCCAGGCTCTTATTCAATATATTATAAGCATTTCTTAAAAAGTGACTGTACCCTACTCCAGAAATTTCGGTAGGATATTGGAAACCAAGAAAAATCCCTTTTCTTGCTCGCTCATCCGTAGTTAGATCCAGAATATTTTCCCCTGATACTAACACAGTACCTGAGCTAACTGTGTATTTTGGATGACCCATTATTACATTGGCTAAAGTACTCTTTCCAGAGCCATTCGGACCCATTATAGCGTGAACCTCTCCCTTTTCTATACCTATATTAAGACCATTCAAAATCTCCTTGCCATCAATGTTTGCGTAAAGGTCATGGATCTCCAAATAAGGCATGAAGAAATGTTGAGGCGAAGATAATATAAAGCCTTGCTGGTTTGGCCTCAACAATCAGAATAATTTCTAATTCGCGTGAAGGATCCTTCAACGATACCGTTAATCATTGGCTCTACCAAGCATCCCAATTTATATAATCTCAGGAGGCCCTAAGATACAAGAAACTTTAAGATATTTTGTAAGATAATATAGTTTAAATTCTTCTAATCGCGAAATCTAGTGATATTGTCCAGGGGGCTGTTTATCGGTAGGTTCCAGCCTTTTCATCTAGGACACAAAGCATGTATTGATTTTGCATTGAGAAAGGTTAACGATCTGATCATTGGGGTTGGAAGTTCCCAAGCCAGTTATGAGGCAAAAAATCCATTTACCGGCGGCGAAAGGATTTTAATGATTAAGGAAACCTTAAATGCCGACCCAAAAATAGATCAGCATCGAATACTAATCATTCCAATTTCAGATATAAATATCCACTCACTATGGACAAGCCACATTAAAGTTTTGGTTCCAAAGTTCGAAGTGGTATTTGCAAATGATAGATTTACCAGTCTGCTTTTTAAAGAGATTGACATGCAAGTTATTCACCCGCCTTTATTGAGAAGGAGTATACTTTCTGGTTCCGAGATTCGAAGGAGAATCGCCCAGAATATTAAGTGGAAACATCTGGTATCCAGTCAGACAGAAATCGTTATCAGGGAGATTAGGGGTATAGAAAGGATAAAAAGACTGCATCAGGTGGATTATTGAGGTGGGATCCTTCATGATGCAATACTGTTTAATGTAACCCGACCGGATCAATAATAACCGGGTTAGTCAGTGGATTCTATCACTTGAAAATGTATTCCCTGTCAAAAAGAGAAGTGCGTCATATTGGTGTTCAGATCAATAGTAGTTGGCCTGCACATAATAGTTGGAACCTAAAAAATTTAAAGGCTGTCGATTCCGAAAAACAAGGACGACTTCTAATTGGCGACGGGATCACTATGATTGAAGGAAAGGATGATTTTGTCATTCCTCATTTAACTGAAGATGGCATCCTTGAAACTTTCCCGTTTGTAGTTGTTGATATGGGTGCAGTAGGATTCATCTGTAACGGTGCAAATGTAATGAGGCCGGGCATTACTCATATCGAGAATTTTGCAATGTCGGAAATTGTGGTGATAAAAGATAAGATGCATCAAAAAAAACTTGCAATTGGAATCGCACGCTTTGACAGTGAAAAAATGAAGGCCCTTGACAAGGGCCCTGTAATTACGAACCTCCATTATGTAGGAGATATTTTTTGGAATCTGAAGAAGGGGTTACGGATATAGCTTTATTATCTTAAAATCATGTAAAAATGCTAAATTCTATTAAAGGAAAAGAATGCGTTACTCTATAATTTGAGGCTTTCTTCCTCAATGCCCTTCTTGGAAATGACCAACAAGTCTATCCCATCGCCACTAGCAGAATCACGTTGGATTGAAGACGTTATAGACTTGACAGCGAGATTTTTAGCAGCAGTTCGGGTCATCTCTTTTTTATATTCTGCATCTAGTACTCCTAACGCCATTTCTGCTCCAGTACCTACTGCAGCGTAATCGTCTGGTAAGAGGGATCCAAGAGGATCTAAGGTATATATACTAGGGTTTGGATCAATCCCCCCCACAACGACCTGAGTCAAAAGTGGAAAATATCTTCGTTCAAACATTATTACAGACATCAGCTTGGCAACGGAGTTGGTCGCCACCTCTCGCCTAGTTTCTAGTCTTCTAATTTTTGACAGCGCAGCCACTTGTCGTACCAATACCTGCATATCTGCTATCATCCCCGCGCACGCAGCAGCTACACTTGGCGTAATTGGAAAAACCTTCTTAGTAGTTTTGTTAACCACAAAATTTCCATAAGAAACACGTTTTTCTGCTGCCAATACAATTCCATCGGTACATGTAATACCAATTGCCGTAGCCCCAGGCATAAATTGAAAAGCCATACTTATTCAGGTTAGGAGTAATTACAGTTAGATTTAGTCGTTTCTATGGAACCCAAGCTATAGTAGAAAGATCACTCTTAGGTTCCTGACTTGATGTTCTAACAAGAGTATCAGGCGCTTTTAGATAGGCCATCATGAATCCTAATCGCTTCAGAAATTAGTCTATTTTGTAACTCTAAAGCATCCTTACCTTCAGGATGCCTCTCCTCTGCGACTGCCTGTGCAACTATATTCATAATGTGCCTAAGAAGAAATTCATCTCCACGAGACGATTCTGCTTTGTAAGTACCATTGGCTTTGTTTACAAAAACGACATTTTCATTTACAAAACTATATCTTGAATCCGAATCATCTTCGTAAGGAATTACCTTGTATCCTACCTTCTTCAGTACAAAGGTTTTCTTTAAAATAGGTCTTCGTAGCTTAGTTGTCAAGACACTCGTCGTCTGATTCGCCAACATTTCAGGCAACACATCTGACTCGGTTGCTACAAAGCCAGATCTGCTGGTTATCGGTGAACTTCTTTCATCCTCTGATCGCCTCTGGGTTGAACCCATATCATCTTTTTTGCCAAATCCTGATCGGTCTTTTAAACTGGAATATTCTTTTCCTAATTCGATAGATTCTTCCACGGAAGTACCTTGCATAGGTATTGCCGAAGTTCGTGAGCCGGACCCACCAACTTCAGCTTCTATAACCTCGTAGCCTTCAATTTCATCATGTGGTTCGAGGGTTTCGACTACAGCCTGGCCTAACACTTTATCTATTTGTCTATACAATTTAGATTCCTCGCGAGTTATCAATACATCTTCGAAGTCAGCAAGGTTTGGGAGGACTGTTTCAATAATGAAAGTTTTCATGGCCTTGGTGAATCTCTCATATTCCTCATTTTCTATTATCGCGGATTTATCCGCAAAACGCGACGTGAGATTATCATACCTCACGTAGCCAGTTACCCTATTCAATTTCCCTTCAAACCCGAATGAAGTTCTCAAAACAATATGATTACCGATCATAACTGCTATTCCCCTTTCGTCATCAGAAAGTGGTCTTCTTGCAATTGCTAATTCACCTGTTATCCTTCCGTCATCTAGACTAACACCTATCTTGTGCCCTTGTATCTCTGGTGCCCTGATTATTTGAGCATTTGAAAAATCCCACTCATTATACTGATCCGCTTTTTTGATATATACTTCAAACAAGGGGTGACGCAATATAGCGAGTTTTCTCAATTCCTTCACTAATTTTAGTTCGTCTATCTGTACCTTAGGTGAGCTAATCGTAAGCTCAGTTCCATTTCTCTTAAGCGTTTGCTCTTTTACCTCCTTTAATTCTGAATTACCAGTAAAGAGATTGTCTAAAGAGTTAGAATCAATCACTATACACTTGTTGAAATTGCCATGTTTTGTCCTTATCTTCATTTTCTCGAAAGAAGTAAGAAATGAAAGACGACCAGTGCCATATCTGCCAGTCCGCACTCTGTGATATTTTGGAGAAATTGACTCTATCCGCTTGTGTGGAGAACCAAGGAGCAAAAATTTTTCTATTCCTTGCTGGTCCATTCCAGCATCGTCTTCTATACTTATGGAACCGTCCTTTAAAAGAGTAATCAAGACTTTAGTCGCATCCTCATCGAATGCATTCTCTATTAGTTCCTTTACTACTTCTGCTGGGGAGATCCATGTTTTGGTTGCAAACTCCTTGAAGAAGGACGGATGAACCTTCAGTGCAGTGCCCATCTAGAAAGAAAGATTATCTTCTCACCTTTATTTATTACTAGTGAAGTTCTATGATCCCTTAGTTTATACAATTCAATCCTTACTAAGAAATCAATGAATAGTCGCTTTAACAGCCGCCTACTTAAGAAGCCCCTAAAGTGGACCATTTGGGAAATAGAATTACACCCATTCCGTAAGACATCTGTGCTTTTGGATGAGGGGAAGTCAGTAGAATCATGACTGCTGGAACCGACGCGCACACTATAATTGTAAGAATTATCAACCACACTGCCGTCATCTTCTCTGCCATGATTCAATCGGAGGAGTTTAGATATATAAATATTAAACTTCAACTGCTCATAATAGCTGACTTTCAGCAACGAGTTTGAGAAGCCAATCCAGTATTGGATGGATTCAAGTTCTTAAGTTCGTCTTGATCGCTTAAAGATGCTTTAACAATATCGATCTGCGGCATAACCATTACTGCAATTTTGACACAAGCAATAATGCAGCGGTTCAAGAAGAATTCAATATCAATTACGATTATAAGTGACCTGCTTGGCTTCAAAATCTTGCGACATGAGATTACTTGAGCATCAAGGCAAAAGCCTTTTTTCCAATTATGGCATCCCTGTCCCTAAATCGAGGTTGGCAATTGATGAAAGCGAGGCGAAGGCAGCATCTGAAGAGATAGGTTTTCCTTTAGTCCTAAAGTCACAACTTACCGTGGGTGGCCGAGGAAAAGCTGGAGCAATATTGAAGTGTTATAAAGAATCAGAACTGGTTGGGAAATTCGACGATCTCATCCACAAGGAAGTAAACGGTGAACTACCTCAAGGAATATTATTAGAATCAATGGTAAATATTTCAAAGGAACTATACCTTTCGATATTTCTAGACAGGGGACGAAGGCTATATTCTTTAATATGTTCCAAAGATGGCGGTATCGATATTGAATCTGCCGGTGACAAAATACTTTTGGACGTTCCTCTCGACGGATTATCACAAAAGACAGCAGAAGATTTGGCTCTAAGATTAGATATCAAGGGGTCAGGCGCAAATTCATTTGTTCAATTCGTTTTGAAACTGTCAACATTGGTTATGCAAAGTGAGGCAGAATTAGCAGAAATCAACCCTGTGGGAGTTCTTTCGGATGGGAGCTATCTGGCACTTGATTCCAAGGTCATAATAGATGACAATAGCCTTTTTCGCCACCCTGAGATGAAAAAATATCATCAAAAATCAACATTACAGGCGAAAGCCGAGGAGAGCGGATTTTCCTTCGTAGAATTAGATGGTGATATAGCTATAATCGGTAATGGTGCAGGTTTAGTTATGTCAACACTGGACCTAGTTAGTGATAGAGGAGGAGAGCCTGGAGCATTCCTTGATTTTGGTGGCAGGGCAACAACCAGCACGATATATCAGGCCTTGGAATTAATTAGCAAGATCCCCAAAATCAAAGCTATTTTAGTAAATCTATTCGGAGGAATTGTTAGAACAGATTTAGTCGCTCAAGCTATTCTTGATGCCTATAAAACTGGGATAATAGCAGTTCCTATTTACGCACGAATATCTGGCGCTGAATCAGATAAGGCTCGCTCGATGTTGTCAGGTTCGAGAGCCAATATTTATGATAGCGTTGAAGATGCCATTTCGTCACTTATTAATAACTCAAGTAGAGTCACTTTGAACGCCCATGAACTTTGACATATTCGATCTACTTGTCGGAAAGCCTAGTGGTCCAAATTATCTTAGAAAGCCTGTTATTATTCAGGGCATAACTGGCAACTTTGGTTCCGCACATACACGATTAATGAAAGCATATGGTACAAACGTAGCAGCCGGTGTAACACCTGGTAAGGGTGGGCAAGATTTCGAGGGAATTCCTGTGTACAACTCCGTCCGTGATGCCTGCAAAGACTTTGATGTAAAAATATCTGGAGTGTTTGTCCCAGCTCCATATTTCCTGGAAGCCGCTAAAGAGTCTATTGACAACGGGATAAAATTACTTATAGCGATCCCTGAGCATGTCCCTATAAGAGACTCGATTAGTGCTGTAAATTACGCTCAAGCACATGATGCGCGGATAATTGGACCAAATACCCCTGGGGTCATAATCCCTGAAGTAATCAAGGTAGGCATAATGCCTCATCAACCATTTAGCGTGGGCAAAACTGCCGTTTTTTCGCGTAGTGGGACATTGATGTACGAAGTATCCTATCATTTAACTAAGGCAGGTATAGGCCAGAAAATTGCGCTAGGTATAGGCGGTGATCCAATAAATGGTACTAACCTGATAGAGGCCTTTGAACTAATTAAGAATTCCGAAGATGTTGATTCGGTAGTTGTAGTAGGAGAAATAGGCGGGGATGCAGAAGAAAAACTTGCGGATTATATAGTAAGCTCCAAGTTTCTCAAACCTGTGGTTGGTTATATAGCTGGAAGGTCAGCTCCAAAGGAAAAAAAGATGGGTCATGCAGGAGCAATAATTTACGGTAATTACGGTTCGGCTGAGTCAAAGATTTTGAACTTTGCAAAGGCGGATATTCCGGTAGCTAAAAGGCCCGCCGAGATCCCCGACCTCTTATTAAATAAAATGAGGCGCTAGAGGAATGAAACAAGAATAGGTAATACCATATTTTTTAATAGTCTGACAATTTCAGTCTGATGTTCTTAAGTCTTAGGACTAAATCGATTTGATGTAATAATCGCTAAAGTTTATATCCTTATTATCGCCAGTTTGAGCAAACTGAGTATAGATAATAAAAAGTTACAATCTGTGTTTATTCTGTGCGAATCTTGTCACTGGTGTGCAACCTTCCTTGATAAATCAAGATTGCTCATAGACACTTGCAAGTTCTGCAATTCTAGAAACATGTCGAGCTTTCCAATCCTGCCGGATGAATCATTTGTTTTTGATTACACACCAAAATCTGGCGTCGAATTGAAATTTAAGCGAAGAAAACCAGCAAGTTCTTTACAAACTCAATAGGATTCCGCAATCGGGCTGGTTTTTTATGTATTTCGGTGCAGAATATTCAGTTTGGCTACCATATTATGATTTGATTTAAATGGTTACTCGTAAGGTTATGGCATAGAAGACTACCGCACTTTAGATTTTCTTGCATACTCTAATTATTTTGTGTCACTAGATTGTTCGCCGTACAATGTATCGTGCGTTTTGGAGGTTATGAGGCTGAGTTACCCGAGCTCATATAATAGAATATTTAATTATTTGGTAAAAAATATGGCCAAGTACATCTAATATGAATCACGACTAATATGCCAAATGGGAAATTACGCAGATATATGGTATACCTTAAAAATGAAAAATTTTTTCCCAAGGATGCTCACTATTTGCTTTCAGAGGCTAGAAGGTTATTACCAGGATCTGAAATAATAATAAGAGATGTAAGGGTTTCAGGGGATCACCTCGAATATGATATAAGTCTAGGCAAATCCGAAAATGTTGAAAAAATTGAAGATAAGCTGAGCAACATTGGCAAAGTAATTGAATTGTACAACGTTGTGGAAAGAGAGTTTGTTAAGATTGACGCGATTCAGATGGCCAAGAAATTTTTCAATTCAGAAAAATATTGGAATGCGCATGAAGTATTGGAGGGAGTATGGAAAAAGACAGCGGGAGAAGAAAAAAAACTATTAAATGGTCTTATTCTAATTGCTGCTGCTTTAGTTCATTACCAAAAAGGTGAAACAACTATATGCTTTGGCATTATGCACAGAGCATTAGAAAAAATCGCAAATGCAAAAGGTGTATACTTTGATATTGACATTGACTCTATTAGAAGGGAGATAAACGATATCTTGGTATCAGGCAAAGTCCGAATTTTTACAATTTAATCAACATCTAAATACTTAGATCAGTTGTTTCGTTATCGGAAATTAACTATTCTTGGCACATAAATATGCACTAGGCAACAGGGAATATTACTTTATCCAAAACCCTTGAATCAAAGATGTTAAATTATTTGTTATCTTTAATTTATTAATTACATACGTCTTCTCCTTAGAACCATTGCGACCCCAACAAGTACAATTAGTACGGAAATCAAGATGAGAAAAGTTGTTTCGTCTCGAACGGTACCTTTAGGCAAAATGTTCTGAAGCAAGTAAATGAAAATATGCATAAGACCTATAAACTCTACTAGTTTTCACTCTTAAAAACCTTAGAAAATTATATTAATTGTTTCCAAAGGTAAAAATTAAACGAACGGGGTGCTAATTTAAACAATTTGTCAAAAGCATCACCAGTAAAACAAAGGCCTAAAGTCGGACTTGAAGTTCACCAGCAACTAGCGACAGGGCATAAGCTCTTTTGTTCTTGCGGTCCTTTGGGCCCAAGTGAATCTAAGTATACGATCGAAAGAAAGTTGAGACCCACTCATAGCGAATTGGGGTCAATGGATCCTGCTGCTGTATTTGAATCGAAAAAATATAGAACCATTAAGTATGAAGGTTTTCAGGATTCAAGTTGTTTAGTGGAAGCAGATGAAGAGCCTCCGTCAAGTGTAAATATGCAAGCATTGGAAACTGCACTAATTATCGCATTGGCACTTCACTCATCTGTCGAAGATGAGTTCCATGTTATGAGAAAGATCGTCATTGATGGATCTAATACTACAGGATTCCAAAGAACTATGCTTATTGCAAGAGGGGGGTACTTGAACGTTGGAGGCGAAAAAATTGGGGTACAAAGTGTTTGTTTAGAAGAGGATGCAGCAAAAATTGTAAAAAATGACAAGGATAGAACGTCTTATTCATTGGACAGGTTAGGGATACCATTAGTAGAAGTTACACTGGAGCCTATATCTGCGCCTGGAGATGTGGTTACTCAGGTTGCCCTTGCGCTTGGAAGACTCTTAAGATCAACTAAAAGGGTTGCAAGAGGAATCGGAAGCATAAGACAAGACGTTAATATATCAATAGATAACGGGCCAGTAGTAGAGATTAAGGGAGTACAGCAGCTCTGGAAATTATCTAAAGTAATAGAATACGAAACCTTGCGTCAGGATGCTATGAATGTTATCGCTGGACAAATTCGGAGTCGAAGTTCGGGAAGCTTCCAAAAGGTAGTCAGTGTTACCCGAGATGTTACAGGAATATTGAAGTCATCAGAATCAAAGGTAATAAAACAAATTCTAAAGGATAAGAATAACAGATTATTCGCATTGCTTGTCCAGAACTTCGCAGGTATCCTCGGATTCGAACCTACCATTGGGATTCGACTCGGAAAGCAACTTAGTGAGCTTGTGCGATTTTACGGACTTGGTGGAATTTTTCACTCAGATGAACTTCCAAATTATGGGATGTCAGTTGAGGATGTGACCAAGATTAGGATAGACCTAGGAATGACCAAAAACGATGCATTTATTTTGATTGGAGGGCCAATCGAAATTATGAACCTGGTCGAACAGGAACTCTCGGCCAGGTTGGATAACGCGAGGGTTGGCGTGGTCGCAGAAACTCGCTCAGTTTCCGATGACGGTTCAACGATATTTATGAGACCTCGTCCTGGCTCGGCGAGGATGTATCCCGAAACGGATATACCTTATCTGTCTGTGACAGCACCTTACTTGAAAAATCTAAATTCGCTTGTTCCTCCATCATGGAACGAAATTTTAGCAAGCCTTCGTGAACGGTATAGTTTAAATGCTAAGCTCGCTGAGCAGATTTACGATTCAGATTATTTGGGACTATTTGAAGAAATAGTTTCTGTCACTCGATTACTTCCGGCCTTCGTGGCATCTAAATTAACCGAAGATCTTGTAAATTTTCAAAGACAGGGACTCGACGTGAACATACTCCAAGACACGATCATTCGAGAGGCGTTCATGATGTTGAATGAGGGAAGGATTGCAAAGGAATCCCTAGCCCTGATTTTCGAAAAGATCATGAAAAAAGAAGTATCAAGTTTAGAAGATGCCATATCTGCACTAGGTCTAGTACCCTTAAGTGGAGATACTATAAGAGCGACCATTGACAGAATTATCCTTGACAATCATGATACCGTAGTACAAAAAGGTAACGCGGCAATGGGACTCTTGATGGGGCGATGTATGGCTGTTCTTAGAGGAAAGGTAGACGGGGAAAAGGTAAGTAAAATGCTGGCAAGTAGGCTAAATTTATTTTTGAAGGAAAGAATCCAAGGATGAATCCATCATGGTAAAATCAACTCCGAAACCCAAAGTCAATTTTGGTCACTGCCTATGGTTATGATAAATACTATTTGTTTTATGAGTTGCTATGGCCGGCCAACCAAAAATATTAATGTTACATGTATGTAAATTGTCTCGATTTATACCTCTTCACTATCTCAAAAATTCCAGCAAAAATTGTTACGACGGCTCCTGAAATCAAAGAAATCACACCTGTCATAATGAAATATCTTTCAAAGACTTTAGGCGAGCCGTTTTCATAGAATAGTGTACTACTGCCAAATTGCATGTTTACGCTTGCTGGATTTTTGTCTACGTTTGTGATTGATGCCGAGTAATTTCCATCNATCGTGGGGATAAAAGTGGTGTAGTAGGTATCAGAAAAATTATGATTAATCACAACAACATCGCGTGGATTTGTGATTCTCGCATTAAGAATTGTTTGGACTGGGTCGTGGGAAACATAAAGGGACATATTCTTCCTTTTATGGACATCTGTGAGATAAATTGTTGCATGCTGATTTTTTCCCAATATTCCATCAAACCGCGAGTTCACAGTATGGAGAGGATCGGGAACGGAAATCGAGGAGACAACAATTATTATAATTCCCAGAAAAAATATCACAAGCCCTGTTCGCAATAGACTATGGTTCAATTGTAATACAATGCATTTAAAATAATTGATAAGCGTTACTATGCTTTGGTCGCTCAGGAATATGTCGGATATGTTTACGATCTTTGATTATTTGAGCCTACAAGGTAAACAAAAACGTCATCTAAGGTGATGGGAGAGACCGTAAAGAAAAGGTTTTGTTTAATAGCAAGATGAGACAACTCCTGAATATTGGATTGAAATGTGAATACTCTGAGAAAATTCCCACCTGTATCAATGACTGATCCGAATGACTTTAACAAATCTACATCTGCACCATCCTTCGCAATATCTATCCGTACGTTTTGAGGGATCTTTTCCTTTAAGGTTCTCACTGTTCCGGATTCCACAACTGCACCTTTGTCGATAATCACTATTTCGTCGGCGAGCGATTCTGCCTCATCCATGTAGTGGGTTGTTAAGAAAACTGTCTTACCTTCTTCCTTTCTTTTCTTAATTGATTTCCAAACCTGACGCCTTGAAATAGGATCTAGACCTATAGTAGGTTCATCAAGGAAAAGCAAATCAGCATCGGTAGCCATTGACATCGCCACCAATATTTTTTGCTTCATTCCTCCAGATAAATTCATAGCGGCGATATTCCTTACCCTATACAAATCAAAGTCAAATAGTACATCCTCAGACCGTTTTCTTGACTCAGCTTTATCCATCCCATGTAATCTCAACCAATTATAAACATGATCCCATGGGGTCAATGCTCTCAAGGGCCGGCCTTCCTGAGGGACAACTGTAATACGATTCCTAATTTTATCAGGCTCACCAATAATGTCAAAACCTAAAACCTTTGCGGAACCAGAACTAGGAAGCAGTTGAGTTGCGCAAATCCTTACTAAGGTGGTCTTCCCCGCTCCATTCCTTCCAAGAAGAGTGAATATTCTTCCTGAATCTACATTTAAAGTAACATCGGATAACGCCGTACTTGATGCTTTTTTATATGTTTTGCAAAGATTTTCGGTCTTGATTACATACATTTGAGGTTTTCTTCCAAAAATCGAACGCCTTAAACCCTCGTCTCATTTAAAAAGACTGGAGCACTACAGCCTTCGAACAATTAGCCATTTAGGACGATTTTTGGGCTAATCAACGTCGATAGGAATTCCCCGCTCCTTAGAATTCTTAAGGCTAAACGAAATCTCTAGTATGCCATTCTTATAGGTTGATTTTCCTGTAGATGGATCGACTGGGTCAGGCAGATCAATTCGTTTATGATATCTTCTTTCACCAGAAATTGACTCAATTGCAAGTGATGTTTCATTGGCGCTTATTCTCAGATCCTCCTTGCTAACTCCCGGGAGCTCTGCAACGATTTTGAGTTTATCACCATCTCGGATTATATCTATCAAAGGTTCTCTCTGCTCACTCACCGAAAAAGTTCCTCCCAAAGGACCAGGGAAGGAATTGATATTGCCGAATTTGCGAACAACTGGTTTTCCATCCTCGCCTATTTTCACTGAATATCCATATACAATTGGACCCATTTCTCTAACCGTTGATCCATCATCAAGCCTTCTCTCCTTTACTAAGTTCCGTGGAACTTGCTGGTCCATGTTCTTAAGAGCTTCATGCATTATCTTCTCCATATCTTTCATCATTCCATCTAAATCAGGAAACCATGAGCTAGGCCGCCTCCGACCTAGCCATTCATCAAAAGGGGACGACATTAGTTTTCCTACTTAAGGCTCAGAGTTGAGACAGAATAATAACCTTTCCTTCGTTGTCAACCTTTAGTTGTCTCCAGATTTTCTAAGCTCCTCTAGAAGCCACCTTTGTCTTTCAGAAAGTTTAGAAGGGATTCTCATCAGCAACTTTACAATAAGGTCTCCCTTGGACCTTTGCCCATAACGTGGAAGTCCCTTCCCCTTCAGCCTAAAAAGTGTCTCCAACTGCGTCCCAGAAGGAATTTTTAATTTCTCTTCCCCATACAAAGTTGGTACGGAAACATCAGATCCAAACACGAGATCTGCATAATTCATCTGAAGCGAATAAAGCAAATTTCCACCCTCCAATCTTTCGTAAAGCTTGTGCGGTTTAACATGAAGACGGACAAGCAAGTCTCCAGGAAGCCCACTTTCTGACGTAACTCCAGCTCCATTCATTTGCAAAGTCATACCGTCTTCAACCCCGGCAGGCACTTCTATAACTAATTTTTTCATCGTTCTGACTTTGCCTGAAGCCTTACAATTTTCACAAGGTTTTTCTATTATCTCTCCCCGACCGTTACAATTCCTACAAGTTTCAAGTGTTACGAAGGTAGAGAACCTGTTTTGATTATATACCCGTCTGGTTTGGCCCTGCCCATCGCAAGCTCGACATTTACTAATTTTAGTACCGGGATTAGCACCGCTTCCCTTGCAAACCCGACACACCTCAAAGTTGGGAACTTCGATTTCTTCTCTTTTGCCTGCGACTATATCTTCCAAAGTGAGATCAACATCATACAGTATATCTTGACCTTTTCTTCCACCACCGATGTTGAAGCCAAACCCGAACGGATCTGACCTCCCTCTTGAAGAAAAGCCACCTCCACCTCCAAAGAATTGCTCAAAAATATCCCTGAATCCCCCGAAACCGATATCCTTGAAAATCTCTTCGAAATTAGATTCCGAGCCTCTGAACACTTCATCGGTCCCGACATGACCATACGTGTCGTATCGTCGACGTTTATCGTCATCCGATAGAACCGCATATGCTTCTGATATTTGTTTGAATTTCTCTTCTGCAGAAGGATCCTTATTCCTGTCGGGATGAAACTGCAAAGCTAACCTTCTATACTTGTTCTTTATCTCATCCTTGGTTGCATTTCTATCCAGTCCAAGAACCTCATAATAATCCTGTTTGTTGTTCATAATTCCCTTTCTCAGATGCGACTATCTCTTATGGAGTTGACGTATTTTGCTTATCTTCATTTGCCGAACCTTCCTTAGGTGAACTTGAGCCTGATTCTGACGAGGGGGCACTAGGACGTTCTGCGACAGTCTGCGCCGAGCGATATACTTCGGAACTAATCTCGCCTGTAATATTCTTAAGTGCCTGAGTTTTATTTCTGATATCTTCGATACTGTTGGAGGATAACGCAGTTCTAAGCGCTTGTATTGCTACGTTCATTTTCTCTACTTGCTCTGGTTTAATCTTATCTTTAAGGTCTTGTTGGACCATTTTCTCTGCAGCGTATATGAGATTATCTGCTTCATTCTTTAGCTCAGCTTCTTCCATTTTCTTCTTGTCGGCTTCTGCAAATTGCTCAGATTCTTTCTTCAATTTATCAATTTCCGCCTTAGAGAGTTTGTTATTGGCCGCTATTGTAATTTTGGACTCTTTTGCAGTTGCTAAATCCTTAGCCGTTACGTTTAAGATCCCATTGGCGTCAATGTCAAAAGTGACTTCTACTTGAGGTATTCCCCTTGGGGCTGGGGGAATTCCAGACAGGTTGAACATGCCCAGAGATACACAATCTGTAGCCATTGGCCTTTCGCCCTGCACGATGTGGATGGTTACCGAGGTTTGATAGTCAGCCGCGGTAGTAAAGACTTTACTCTTCTTTGTGGGGATAGTAGTGTTCCTTTCTATAAGAGGTTCTTTTAATCCTCCTAATACTTCGACTCCTAGTGTAAGTGGTGTGACGTCTACTAGCAAAATATCTGTAGCCACATCACCCGCTATTATTGCACCTTGGATCGCTGCACCCAAAGCTACCGCCTCCATGGGATCTATCCCTCTTTCTGGCTCCTTGCCCATAACGCTTGCAACGAATTGTCTTACAACAGGCATCCTAGTGGGTCCACCAATAAGAATAATTTTCTCTATATCTGCCGGGTTTAATTTTGAGTCACTCAACGCCTGCATCATAGGCGCCCTGCACCGTTCAATGATTGGCCGAAGCAGATCCTCAAGTTTCGATCTGGACAATTGTAGTACAAGGTTCTTGGGTCCAGTATTTTGATCGTAAGCCAAGAATGGAAGATTTATCTCCGTCGTAATAACATTGGATAACTCAATTTTCGCCTTCTCTGCGGCTTCTCTTATTCTCATCATTGCTGCGGTATCGTTACGAACGTCTGTAGATGATTGATTCTTGAACTCTTGCATTATGTGCTCGACTAAAACGTTGTCCATATCCGTGCCACCAAGTTGAGTGTCACCAGAAGTACTCTTAACTTGAAAAACACCCCCGCCCATCTCCATTATAGTCACATCAAGAGTGCCTCCTCCGAGATCAAAAACCATGATCTTTAGGTCCTTGTTTGCTTTATCAAGACCATAAGCTAAAGAAGCAGCTGTTGGTTCATTGATTATTCTGACCACTTGCAAACCTGCAATTTCACCTGCATCCTTAGTAGCTTGTCTCTGATTGTCATTAAAGTAAGCAGGGACTGTTATGACTGCTTTTTCAATTGTCTCCCCAAGAAATGCTTCAGTATCCTTTTTTATTTTCTGTAAAATAAATGCTGAAATCTGTTGAGGGGTGTACTCCTTACCATAAACTTTAAACTTAAAATCAGTTCCAATTTTTCTTTTAGCGGCTAATACTGTACCATCTGGGTTCGTAATCATTTGACGCCTTGCGGGCTCTCCTACTAGTAGCTGACCATCCTTAGTAAAAGCAACATAAGATGGAAAGGCCTTTCCCCCGATTGATGTCCCCTCAGCAGCTTGAATTATTGTAGGTTTCCCTGCAATCATAACTGCAGCTGCTGAATTGCTTGTTCCTAAATCTATTCCAACAATTTTGCCCATATTCTATCCATAACTCCACACGTGATTAATCTATATCTTTATTTGAAATTATCTTTCGAGATAGAATAACCAAACTTGGTCTTAAAACTTTATTGTTAAGCATAAACCCTCTCCTTACAACTTGTATTACGGTATTTTCAGGCTGATCCATGGTTGGTGTAAAACTCAATGCGTCATGGACACCAGGGTCAAAGGGAGTCCCAAGTGCTTCAATCTCTCTAACGCCCTCAGATAATAGTAGTGAATTTAAATTTTTAAGTATCCCATTTAAACCGTCAACGATAGCAGGAGAACACCGGGAGTCCTGTAGTGTATTGATAGCTCTCAGAAAATCATCCTCGATGTTGATGATTTTAGAGAGTACGCCTCCTTTCGCCTGCTCTATTTTACCTTCCATTTGTTTTTCCATCTGTTTTCTATAATTGTCGTAATCCGCCAGAAGATACCGGAGTTTTTCTAGATTATTTTCAGAGGCTTTTTTTAGAATTGCAATTTCTTCCTTCAAACTTTCAATATCTTCCTGTTCTATATCTCCTGATACCGTATGTTGTTTGATATTTACGCCGGTGTTGGAGGCGTCAAACTCTTTAATGTCAGGTGATAGTGTATTCAAGTTTTCTCCATTTCCACCATCTAGTGGTTCCTCGATTGGTTCTATATTTTCATGTTTTTCCAAATTGTCACTAGCATTCATAATACCTGAGATGATACTTATGTAACTAGATAATTATCTATCGCCAGTGATTGACAAAATTGTTCCTAATAAAGAACACTCTTTAGCAACAAGTAAATTACGAAAAGAAATAGTGCAAAATCCCTATCATCGTCTGAAATGCTTTCGTTTTTCAAAAAAAAGGTGAATAACCGTTTAGGTTATCCCCAATTGAGGGAATACAGCTACGCTAATTCCCAGTTCACCCTGAATCTTCCTTATCTTGGTCGCGTATTCTACCATCTTGGGATTGTTTCCCTGCACTTTTGCAATTCTATAGCCTTTCCACGCTTTTCTGAGTGCGCCCCAACTCTGACCTATAGTAAAGTTTGATCCAGTGGTTTGTGTGCCCGATTCCTGAAGAGACATTATTGCTGTCATATTATGTGAGATAAAACCGAGCGTAATTACTTAGAACACTATGTTAAATTTCTCAAATATTGTGGTAAAAATTAACTAATGAACTGATCGATACCTAAGGAAGGTTCAAAATTTTTAACAATGCTGGCAGTATGCTAAAATATTATGTGATAAACTCCATCAACAGGTTTATCTCAGGACAAACCCCGAAGATTTAATCGATCATTCTGAAAATCCAGCATGGTACGCCCATAACTTATAGTAAATCAATATTAAATAACTGAGGAGCGTAAATAGACCCTTCTCTTACCCTTTTTACTCTCGAAACTGAGAGATAATGAGGCCATATTGTTACCATCACGGATCCTTCTGGAACTCCTTCAGGTAAGCTGATTACGACAACATCTTTTGGATTAACTCCATGTTTTTCAAGAGTCATTTTGCTTTTCTCAACTATGTCAGAAGACATCCCGCTACTATAGAGATATACCTTGTCAGAGTATTCGATTATCTCATTCATATACCTTGATTGATATTTTAGTTTCTAATATTGATTTGTATAATTCCTTCTAAAGACGGACCAAATTACGGAAAATGAATACGACTGCATGAATCAAGCGAACGCTTCCCGAGTATTCGTTAAGTCAAACTATCAGTAATCAGGATTTTCTTATAACGGTGAGAGGATGAATCTTAAAGTCTGGAAAATTGCCCGGTCAGCTACTATTCTCGTCATCTTCAGCTTGTTTCGCTCACCATACTTTAATGCGTCTCCGTGAATAAGTCGTAATTATTGTGACGGCCTAAACTACAATTCATCAATATGAAATTTAGACATGCATCCAGTGCANTCATAGATTTCGTCTCCTACCTGTCCTCCTACGTTAAATCTAACAATCGTAGTGCACTTTGGACATCTCCCTTCCACGCTTCTCCTCTTCTTCTGCGGCTTAGCTGTGCTTCTCCTTCTGCCCATGTATTACCAAAAGAAAACTTTCACCGATTTATAAATCACATGCATAATCTGAAATACAACGAGTAAAAAGTGAATCTCACAATAATTTTTATGTCTTTCGAAGAAGCAAATTTAGCTCTAGATTTTACAGCCTCCATTTACTAATACACAGGGATACAACCAATTAGGTTCGTTAGGTTAATTACGTCCTGAAGCGAAGTTCACAATCGCCGAATCAATTAAATGCCAGAGAGGAAACATTATTTCGGCTGTGAATGTAAAAGATTACATAGAGGTATCTAAACCACGGATTGTAATAGTTCTGGTAATCACAGCTATAACAAGCGCCTTAGCAGCAACTAGGTTTGATACAACTTCACTACAAGCATGGGACTTATCGTCAGCAACTCTTCTGAGCTTGGGGGTGGCTGGGGCGTTAGCATCAATGGGTTCAAGCGCTCTAAATCACTATTATGATAGAGATATTGATAGCAGAATGGTTAGAACTTCCAAGAGACCGATCCCTACCGGGAAGATACTAGCCCGAAACGTCCTCTGGTATGGTGTTTCACTTTGTGCATTATCGCTGATATTGTCGCTTTTTACTTTAAGTTTTGTTACTACATGTATGATTGCATTGGGAATATTTTTTTATGTAATAGTTTATACCATTTGGCTAAAGAGAAATAACGTTTCTAATATTGTAATAGGAGGGTTCGCAGGTAGTGCCGCTTCAATGGCAGGATGGTCTGCGACAACTGGATCAGTTGATACCTTAGGTTTTCTTATAGGCTTGTTAGTATTTTTGTGGACGCCTCCTCATTTTTGGTGCCTGGCCATTAAGACTAGAGAGGAATATGCAAGTGTAAATATACCCATGCTACCTGTATTGATAGGAAACGAAAGAACAGCCGAGTACATTCTAGCAAATACTGCAGTTCTTCTCCCTTACTCTATTGCGTTATATTTTTTTGGCTTAGGACTATTGTATCTAACAGTAGCAGTTTTGGCCGGCTCATTTATGCTTCTTTACCACTACAAGTTGACAAAAAATCCAACTCCTGCATATGCGTGGAAGGCATATAAGGTAACTGCTCCATATCTGGTTGTAATTTTTGTCTCGCTGGCATTAGACGCACTGTTCCATTATAGAATTTAAAGGGGTTTGAAGGTCTATGAACGGGAAGTACATAATGTTTCCTCATGAGATATTGATATTATAGAAATGTCATGTGGTTTAGATAGTTGGGTAGACTATTATGCTTCGCCTCAGGAAATTTTCATAATTCTTTGTCCAGTTAAGAAGAAAAGTTCGTTCCGGTAGCAATCGTAAATATTCACATTAATGCAGAGAAAATCTTGATAGTGACTAAGGGAAAATAAAAATCAATGGATTACCTGAACATATAAGACCGTGCACCAATTCTTTTGCATCCAATCGCATTAACCAGATTCTAATATAGTTCACAGAATGGTGACTACGAATTGATGAAATCTCTACTTAATTCTAACAGATTGCCTGCTAACATTCGTCACTTCAATTTCCCCTACGCCATCCACGCTTTTAATAGAATCCTCTAATTTGTCTATCTGACCTTCAGAATCCTCAAGTGTAATGTCTACAATTAATGAGTTCAAACCGAAAGCAATAGGTTCAGTGACATGGGATCTTAATTCCATTCCTGCGGGAATAGCCGTCTTTAGTGAATTCGCCAGGATATCGAGATTTACTTCTATATCGACAGGTAGTATCTTAATTCTTGCAACTAGCCTAGTCATATTTAAGGACCTTCAAATCCACATCCTACGCACCTGTAAGGTCTAGCGAATTGTCTACAACTTTCGCATCTCCATATCAACACATACCCACAATCTGGGCAGTAATACTTTACACATTCGTCGTTAGGCATTATAGGCCTATTACATGAAGTGCATACTGGCAGCTGCAAAGGTTTCGACATATAAACATGGTTTCTAATCTCCGAATTTATACCTTGCTTGTGAAGCCATAATCAATTTTAGGGTTGTTACAATCCATGCAAAATTACATATAACACCGACGGCGCAACTGCGTTTCCAGGTTCAATCGAAATTAGGGTGAAAATCACAAGTTAGAACGGTGTCGCCCCAGTATTTTCCTAATTTCGTTACCAATAATGCCCTTAGTAACTCCTATCGCAATCCCAGACCCAAAGATCAATGATAGAGCACTAGAATGAAAATCAAAATCTCCAGTTCTTGCTAATTCATTCAGTTTGAGATTGCTAAGAGACTTAAATATCTCATCCAGCGCTCTGTTATCCAATCTTTCCAAAATCTTACGAGCGATTATTAATTTGTTAAATTCATTTTGAAAAATCCTCCGCCAATTTTTATCGTAATTTTGAAGTTCTGATGGGTTGTTTTGTGTAATCGCTCTGGATATAGCCTCGCCAGCAAGAATCCCCGCCATGCCACAACTAAAAATCCCACCTGCTGTTGTTGGTTTTGTTTGTCCTGCAGAGTCACCTACTTTTATGACATTACCCTCGACAAAGGAATTAATTGGACCTCCGACCCATATAGGAGCAAATACTTTCCTAATAATCGCGCATTTTTCCCCCCGGGATTCGATGAATTTCTTCAGAGCCTCAGCAGCGTTGATACCTCTTCCAGCAACACCCACTTTTGCCTTTCCCTGTTCGATTGGTATTACCCACGCAAAAAAACCTGGATATAAATCACTGTCAAAGCAAACTTCGAGGTCTAAGCCTGATATCCAATCCGCGTAAATCTCAAATTGTGCAGAAGGCAAAATACAGTCTTTATTTTTACTTACGAGTGAACCAATACCTCTCGCATCCACAACATAATTACACCGCAAATCGCCGTCAGATGTCTTCACAACAATCGCATTTGAGCCATTTTCAGTAATTTTACGGAATGCACTTCTAGTTCTGATAACAGCGCCCTGATTTTGTGCCTGCTTTGCGATCTGTTTGTCAAACAGGCGTCTATCGACCACAGCTACATTTTGATTTTCGGCGTTCAAAGTAATTTTGGTTAAAAGACATGATATCTGGGCCTTGGTCATGAAATTCTGGATTACATCAGAATCAGGTATTATTCCCAACTTATTTAGTCCTTGGACACTAACCACCCCGCTGCAATGTTCAGGAGTGCCTATCTCATGATCCTCTTCCAAAACAATCACAGAAACACCCCTAGCTGCCAATTCTCTTGCGACAAGTAACCCAGCTACACTGCCTCCCGCAACAAGAACATCACACTTCTCAGGTGACAATGAAGAAACAATTAATTTTAGATCTTATTAACCAAACTCTGGTTAAACTGAGAGTTAAACAAGTTATTGTCATTCGCAAGGATTTGAAAATGGGCGCTGGCAAAATCTCCGCTCAATCAGCACATGCTGCTGTTCTGGGGTTTGAACAAGCAAAGAAATATCATAAAGATTGGGTGAAAAAATGGCTAGACGATGGACAAGCAAAAATTGTCGTAAAAGTGACCAACATTGAGGAACTGAATGAAGTTAAAATGAAAGCTGAGAGATTGGGTGTTCCAGTCGTGGAAGTGCGCGATATGGGGTTGACTCAGGTCGATCCAGGTACCTTAACATGCATCGGGTTAGGTCCAGCCCCCTCTGAAATTATAGACATGGTAACGGCGAATCTAAAACTCCTTTAAACTAATAGTCAATTTTAGAGACCTATATCAAGACATCCCGGAAGACGGTTGGAATAATTTCAAATCAGGTTTCCTGAACTTGTCCGTAACCATTTAAGAATCTGCGCCTTATTCTAAACAGGTATATATACTGCCCTTTATAAAGGCACTTAGTATGCCGCAGACCAAGCCCATCGTTAGTATAGAGAATGTTGTAGCATCCGCCACTGTAAACCAGACGGTTAATCTAAATTTGATAACACAGATCTTTCCAGATGTCGAATACCATCCCGACCAGTTTCCGGGGCTTGTTTTTAGATTGAAATCACCAAAAACTGCAACATTGATTTTCAGTTCTGGAAAAATGGTCTGCACGGGTGCAAAATCAGAGGAGCAAGCAATTAAAGCAGTTAAGAACGTAGTACAGAAGCTGAAGAAAGGAGGGATTCCAATTGAGAATGAACCCCAAATTGAAATTCAGAATATCGTTGCATCCGCAAGTTTGGGAGGTAAGATTCACTTGGAACTAGCCGCTAGAGTTCTTCCTCGAAGCATGTATGAACCAGAGCAATTCCCGGGACTTATTCACCGCATGCTAGATCCAAAGACTGTGATTTTGCTTTTTGCTAGCGGTAAGTTAGTTTGTACTGGTGCCAAAAAAGAAAGTGAAGTTTACAGGGCTGTCCATAATTTGCATACACTGCTTGAAGAAAAGAGCCTTATGATTTACGAAGGTTGATACTAAACACCTAAATTCTCAAATGAACGCCCCAATTGATAACCCATAATATTCATCTTACAGTTCATTAGAAGCAAGAATGCCTGAACTTTGGCTTAATTATGGATCTGCTGAGGTAGTCTTGGACATAAGGGTTGAAAACCTAAACGCCCATGACAATTCAAAATTTAACAAACTTGAAGATTCTGATTTAGACTTAGTTCTTGGCTCGGTTCCATTAGAAGAATCTCGGCTTTTTGCCCTTGATGGGTCCAGATCAGTGGCAAAAGTCATATCGATTTTCTCAAAGTTGACTAAAGAAAGGGGATCACCAAATATTACCGTTGAATGCCTTCAGAAGGACTATTCAATTCTTTCAAAAAGAACAAACGACGTTAGTCTTCATATTAGTAAACAGACGCCCTCAAATATTATCGAGAAGGGGCATGATTCTAAAACCATTTTTTTATCATCTTCTAGATATGATCCAATTTTCGGATTTGAGGGCGTCCCTACCACTATAATACGCATGTTTAAGGACAAAATGACCGAGGCGTACAATGCAAAAACGTCTAATGTGCCCTGTCCTGGCATCAGAACTTCACCGTTGAAAATTGCATTTGAATCATGTAAGAATATGACTGCGAACAGCATACATATCATTTCAAGTAATGATTCAATTGAGAGTATTTTTTTTGGACAAATAGCGGAATCATTCGAAAAATCCATAAATAGGCTGCAATCCTTGGCTTGTGACGATTATCCTCCTATTCGATCAATGATCATAAGTGCTGACAAAAACTCCGATTCACATCTTAGTTTGTCTGATTCTTTAAAATATTTGTGGAATTGCGTTCATATCCTGAAAAACAATGGCTTTGGGGTACTAATATCGGAAAATAAAAACGGATTAGGAGCAGAGGCCCTCAGACGATTTGCTGAAGGAAGATTGAAAATGGAAGACTCTTACACAGCCACCGAATATATTGAAGGAATTGAAAATTTACTTTTCATTAATGAGCTCAAGGAAAAATATCAACTAGGGATTCTATCTTCTCTTCCTCATTATTATTTGAATTCAAAATTTGGGCTTCACGCTTATTCCCGGACGCGGGATATTATGACTAGGATATTGGAGATAAATGGAAAGAGTCATAAGGTCTTTGTTATTTCTGACCCCAATCGTGCACTTTTTACGTTTCCTGCATCATCTATTTTACAATAAATCAAATATTATCAGCGCTAACAAAGTTAAAATAATTACAGCCACCTTTTCAACTTAATAAATTGCAAACCGAACTGCGCAAAGTTGGTGATTATATTTTTCATAGATGCGAAGAGAAGGATATACAATCAGTTATAAAAATTAACATGAATTCGTTGCCAGAACACTATTCTGATTATTTTTTTCAGTCAATTTTGAGGGAATTACCGGAGGCCTTCATTGTTGCAGAAATTTCTAATGAAGTTGTAGGATATGTAATGTGTAAAATTGAATACGGTTTCTCAAATTTTCGAAAGCTCGGATTTGTGAAGAAAGGTCATGTAGTTTCAATAGCTGTCAAGGAAACTGACAGAGGTAAGGGAGTCGGCAAGGTTCTCATGGAAGAAGCAATTAACGGCATTGTCTCGAGAAAGAGTGACGAAATATATCTAGAAGTAAGAACAAGCAATAACGGAGCAATAAAAATGTATGAGAAATTGAATTTTCAAATAAAAACAAAGTTAAGATCTTATTATCGAGATGGAGAAGACGCTTTTTTGATGGCACTAGATCTTTCATGATCGGGTAGGCATAGAAGGGATAGTTTAATGAATAGAAATAAACCAGCAGGAGTAGTATTACTGTTTGTCTCGATTATCGCTTTGATAGGGTATGCCTACTTATTACTAGTCAGTGAATGGAGAATGTTGGTTTTAGAGATCACCGCGTTAATTATAGTAGGTGTATTGGCCACGATAATGGCATGGATTGGATTTACGATGGCAACTGCACCAGAAAAATAATGAAATGTCCGATTCAGATTTTGGTGTTAACATCACAAACTATCTGATAAACCCTAGGTCCAACTTCTCTGACTACTCTTGCACGCATTATCGTGTGATTATATTTCTTAAAAGCCTCTTTTGCGTCCAAGATTCCCTTTTCAGCTGCATGTTTTCGATCGTGTGCGGAGACATGCGCATAATAATGTATAACGCCTTTACCATTGATTAGACTGGATACCGCCACGTCTACAAATTCCCGGGCTCTTTCCGGCAATGGCATCAATATTCTCGTGCATTTGTTGAACAAGAAATTCGTCATCACCTGACTCGCATCCCCGAACAGGGAAATTACTCTGCCTTCTACTTTGTTCAATAAGGAATTCTCTGCACATAACTTGTACGCGAAAATGTTCGAATCTACAGAATAAATTTTTGCAGTACTGTTCGCACGTGCGATAAGAATTGAAAATGTGCCAACACCACCAAACAAATTTCCAATAATCTCATTGTCTTCAATTAAAGAGGAAATTCGCCCCCTCTCCGTAGCGAGTCTTGGCGAAAAGTATGTTTTTGCCACGTCCACTTTAAAATTACATCCATTCTCCTTGTAATAAGTGATAGTTTTATTTACTCCGGCCAAGAATTCTAACTCTCGCAATCTGTAATCTCCATCAACACGGGATGTTTGACAAAATACGGATTTTGCGATCGTCACTCTCAAGAGTAACGCCTCAGCTATCAGTCTTTTTTTTTACTTAAGGCGTCTGGTATCTTGATTATGATGATGCCGCCAATGTTATCGAATGATGAATATAGTTCATTTATCTCGGAGGCATCCAATGTGTCTCTTAGCGCGTCCTTTAACATTCTTGACATCTATGCATTCAACTAGATTTTCCTAAAGTAGTAGTCGCCAGATTTTTTTTGTTTCTTATCCAATCTACTTCCTTCTTTGTTTATTCTTGGTCTGCCAGTTGTTTCGTCTCTTCTATAGGTGATAGAAAGTGATTTTAAAAAGACATTTATGCCTTCTTCCTTATTCATAACGCCAGAGGCAAACCCATTAATCCCAGGTGTTCCTGTGAAAATAATCAATGAATCTGACAAGAGGTCTACCAATTGCATATCGTGATCTACGATAATTGCTGATTTTCCTTCATTCTTTACAAATCGATGGAGAAAGCGCGCAAAGAATATCCGGTCTTCAACATCTAAGAAGGCGGATGGTTCATCGAAAGCATATATTTCTGCCGATCGAACGAGGGTAGTACAAATCGCAGCCTTCTGCAGTTCTCCCCCGCTAAGAGTACTCACGTTCTTGTCGTACAATCTTTTCATTCCCAGTGGGATGAGGATGTGGTTCTCAATAGTAGAACCATCTATATCTGCACCGTACGCAGCACAAAGGAGTGATTTGGTATCTCCTGCAAAATCTTGGACAAGGTACTGCGGCTTATAGGATATCTTGGCATGAAGCTCGATTTGTCCTGTATCCGGTCTTTCAGCACCAGCAATCATTCTCATCAAGGTGGTTTTGCCCAAGGCATTGGCCCCGACGATTCCAACTATTTCTCCCTCACGAATTTGCGCTGCCCCTGCTTTAAGGCCAAAAGATGAAAAAGACTTAGTTAATTCAGAGTACTGAGCAATTTGTTTATCTATCAAAACATCTTCCTGCTGTCTTGAACCATCGAATTTGAATGACTTTTCCCGAAACCTGATATTTTCAGAGGGAATGTATCCATCCAGAAAATTGTTTATTCCCACCTTGGTACTCTGTAACGGTGACACAATTCCATACGCCCCTGCTTCGCCGTATAAAATGTGAATATAGTCTGAAAGATAATCAAGTAGTGTCAAATCATGTTCGACTACCATAACACTTTTTCCTCTTTCCGCAATCCCCTTGATCACTTTTGCAACTGTCAACCGTTGGTAGATATCATTGTAAGAGGAAGGTTCGTCAAAGAAATAGTAATCTGCTTCCTTGCTACAGGCTACCGCTACAGCCAATCGTTGTAATTCCCCTCCACTAAGTTGGGATAATTTTTTATCAAGAGAGCTGAGTAAACCTAAATCTTTCACAAGAAGATCTATCTCCCCTCGTTCGTCGTATTTCTCTAGAAGTTCACGAGCACTTCCCTTGAATGTTTTTGGTATCAGATAAACTAGCTGTGGCTTAATTGCCACTTTAAGTTCGCCCAAAGAAATTTTTTCGAAATAGGGTTTCATTTCAGTTCCATTAAAGTTATCAAGAACTTCCTGCCATCCGGATTGAGTATCATAGTTACCCAGATTAGGTTTTAAATTCCCCGACAAAATATTTATGATTGTTGATTTGCCCATACCGTTCCTCCCCAACAAACCAACCACTGCACCCTTCCTAGGGGTTGGCAAGTGATATAGCCTGAATGAATTAATCCCGTATTGGTGTATCTTCTTGCTACCTAGCTCTTTTGCCAGATTAACTATTACTATAGCTTCGAATGGACATTTCTTTACGCATATGCCGCACCCAGTACACAAATCCTCTGAAATAACAGCCTTCCCATCTTCAGGCCGCTGAACAATGCATTCTCCACCAGTTTTATTTACCGGACAATATACTATACACTCTAATCCACATTTTTTCGGTTTGCAAAGGTCTTCGTCCAACACAGCCACACGATGTGTCGACTCATGTACTTCTCCCATTATTGTACCCAATTTAACGCACACATATTATATTCCTTCAGATATTTCCGGACTATCAGCCTCAAGCAGAGCTCAACCTGCGTCAACCCCACTCATTTAAGTAAAGATTAATACTCTATCCATAATTGAATGGGAAACCATGTCCAATAAAGATAAATTAGGACTGCAGAAGTACACACTATAAGCCGGCCATAGCGGCAGGGTGCGACCCGGTCCCATTCCGAACCCGGAAGTCAAACCTGTCGTCGCTGCCGTGTTACTGATCTGCGTGAGCGGTTGGGAAGCGGCAGTGCTGGCATTAAATAATATTTCGATATTTTATCTATAATTGTTGGCATATCGTGAGCTCACCAGTTCGTGGGCAAGGATTCGACTTGAGCCCTCGCAAGATGCCATAACTAAGTACTAAATTCCATCTCCTAGGTGTATATCTTTTAAGAGTCTCTTGACGCTTCCACAGATTTGATCCACAATTGGATATATGGTAACAAATCCCTCCGCATCCCAGACTCTGCTCTCAACCAAACAAGCATAGTTAGCTACTTTAACTGATAAAGATCTGACTTCAGAGTCCATAATCTTTCTTCGTATATTGCTACACAAACCATAATCCTGATTAAGCCTCTCGGCAAGTATACTTCCGCTCCAACCAAATTCATTAACAACACCGTTGCTTAAACTATAATAGGGGACAGCATCTAATAATCCTCGATGATTAGGATCTGTTTCCATCAAATTGTGATTGCACGATAAGCAGTATATGTTATAGAACGGTCCAAGTCTCATGACTTCTTCAGAACCCACATAGTCGATATTCGCATTTAGTATTTTTAAGAACCCATCTCTATTCCCAAGGTAGCGCTCATAATACGGTCTGTAGAATTCATCAATATCAAATTCTAAATCACCGACTTTACTTCGTATTCCGTTCCTACACAAAAGATCTCTTATTTCATACATTCGCAATATCGGCATTTATGAGTAATAGCTAAAGTTAATCTTTAAACTTATGGCGCCTCCTTGATTGAGGATTTAACGGGAAATCCGCCAGATTCTATTAATAATTTTAGTATAGTCCTTACGCCAAACCCCGTCGCTCCTTTAGGGTTGTAACTTTTCTCATACGTTCCTTCTTGATACCAAGCTGTGCCGGCTATGTCAATGTGAGCCCAAGGGGTGTTACTAACAAAATTTGAAAGAAAAGCAGCAGCGGTAATTGCGCCCGCAGGTCTTCCGCCTATATTTTTGATATCAGCGACTGTGCTCTTTATCTGTTCTTCATGTTCCTTAAAAATTGGAAGTTGCCACATTTTTTCTCCCAGCATATCGGCTACGAATAGAATTTTGTCAATTAATTTCTGATCATTTCCAAACAAGGCTGCTACGTTTGATCCCAGTGCTATGATTGCAGCACCAGTTAACGTAGCCATATCAATGATCGCCTCTGGTGAATAGTTAAATACTCCATATGATAATGCATCGGCTAAGATTATTCTCCCCTCTGCATCCGTATTTGAAACTTCCACAGTTTTCTTATTATACATTCTAATAATATCTCCTGGCCTATAAGAGGACCCTGAAGGCATGTTTTCTACTGCTGGTATCATGCCGACAATGTTAAGCGGCAATGCTAATTCGTCAACGGCTTTAATGATTCCTAAGACATTACATCCACCACACTTGTCAAATTTCATTTCATCCATTTTTTCTGAAGGTTTTAGGGAGATGCCCCCAGTGTCAAATGTTACTGCTTTACCGACTATTAAATAGTCTATCTGCTTATGGGTGCCAGAGGAGTACTCCAGCAAAATTAGCTTGGGAGCATGAGTACTTCCTTCTCCCACTGCGACAATCCCATTTAAACCACCTGATTTAAGTTGGTCCATTTCCATAACTCGCACTTTAATTCTTGGAGATACTGCCAACTCAGTTGCGAATCTTGAGAGGTCAGTAGGCGAGCATTCGTTAGGAGGCAAGTTTCCAAGATCTCGAGAATAATTCACTGAATCAGAAATTATAGAGCTCATTCTCGCAGCAGATTTGAGTTCTTCATTACATCCTTGTACAAGTATGTAAGATTTTTCAATTTCTCGCTGAGACTTCGCACTCGTATTAGTCTTGTATCTATTAAACGAGTAGTCCGCGAGCTTTATCCCTTCCGTCATGGCCGATACTAATTCAGAATTGACCTTTGTCTTCAGGGTAACAGCGAATTCTGTAAGGCCCAATTCCTTTACCTTCTGAGTTACCTTTCCTACTATCAATCGAGCCCTTTCAGGGATAAAATTTTCTTTATTCCCCATTCCTATAAGGAATATCGTCTTTATCGAGTCGCCATCGTCTGAATATAAGATAGCCGTCTCCTCAAATTCTCCGCCAAACTCTAGTTTTGATAACAAAAAACTCTTTACTTTTTCCAGGTACTTTGTAGAGTAGGGAAGTGTGATTGAATCTAGTTCATCCATAAATACACCGATCCCTATAAACTCACTTATTGCCTTGCGATAATCCTCTTCAATAACAATTACTTCTACCATTAAGAAATTCTCTTATAGACTTTATTTTAAAGGTACGTACTCCTCTTATTCACTAAAATTTACCAATTTAATTCTGGTTTAGTTTTGCCGTCTTGCTTAATATACTTGCACTCGGTATTTTAAAAGTCTGATACCTACAGACAATGAGAATGATTTCTAGTGAAACAATATGCCAAAATCCTATTTTGCCCGTGATTACAACGCAATTTATTTCCACAGTTTATTGCGTACTGAGTCGAGCTTAGAATGCCTTTTCAAATATCGCCCTACCATTTTGCTCGAGTGGAGAGATCTTGCAGCGATAATTTATCCTTTAATTGCTTTATTATGAATTTCTCCATTTAATGAGATAACTGAAGTGAATGGCCCAGAATTTAATTTTATTTTAAAGTGATTAGCAAGCACATTGAGGATGTGGAGAATATTGGCCATCATTTCTAATCTTATCTTGAAACTATGTTACTACACGTCAGTTAAATTAGACATAGCCCTCGTATTGAAATTCTTCATTTCTATGACTGTAATTTCTTGAAGGACTTGTAGATTTATCTCAAGCACGCAATTCAATCTTGGTAACTCCAGTCAAAAAAACCAAAACCATTTTTCAAGGGTAAAGATTTGACTATTGAATTATCCTCGGAAACTTGATCAAAAGACCTATTAAATGTCAATACAACACATCTATATATAATTCATCAAAGATAGGAAATGCCAAAGCCCAGACACCAACGAACAATTAGGAATGATTTAGAAAGCATTCCGGACGAACTGAAACGGTTTCTTAAGTTAGATACTTATTCTTTGCTCATAAAAGGTAATTGCGGTACCGGGAAAACAACACTCTCGCTTACCATTCTAAAAACTTTGAAGGCCACAAAGAATTTCTTTTATATTTCTACTAGAACTTCGCCAGAACAATTATTCAGTTATTACCCATGGTTGTCAAAATTTGTTAAACCTGCTGACGACATTCAGTTTTCAAAAGCAGACGAACAGTTGTCCCATCCTTACTTCGAAGATGCCCGATTAGATGAACCGGAATCCCTTTTTGAAAGAATTACAAATGAACTAATGGACATCAAAAGCCCAATAATTGTAATTGACAGTTGGGACGCTATTGCCTCCTTAATGGATAAAGAATCACGCATAAACAATGAACGGGTACTGCAAACGTGGCGAGAGAGGGCGAAAGCAAAAATAATTTTTATAACTGAGGGAGTTCAGGAATCACCACTTGATTTCATGGTGGATGGAGTACTGGAATTGAGTAACGATATCTATAGTGGTACTCATTTTCGAAGGATGTCGATCAATAAATTGAGAGGTGTAGCTATAGACAATACCTCTTATTTGTTTTCTCTTAAGGATAATATGGTTAGGTTCTTTCATAAATACGTGCCATCAAGGTATACACTTACTGCACCCAATGCAGTTGAAACAGTCTACCCTGCTACAGAAACCGCTGGAATAGTTTCACTAAAAAGTGGCTTTATAGACTTGGACGTGACAGTTGGCGGGGGGTTAAGGAAAGGCGATATTATATTTATGGAAACATCAAAAATACTAAGTAATTTATTGCCATCCCTATTCCTTGAAAAAATCATTAAGGAATTTATTTATAAAGATGGAGGTATTTTCCTTCGATCGTCTCCAGTTCTCTTTCACGTAAATAATGCTGTTGATTTAATCCAACACCGGGACGAAACAAATAATCCTGTCTCCAGATACGTAGGACCTTTGTCTACAATTTCTAATGTCGACGAATCTGAATCCAAACCAGGAATAACTTGTTTGGGAGACTTTTTAGAATCTGGTTCTAACAGGCAAGTTTTGAATATTATGGGCTTATCTGATTTAGAGAAAGAAATGGTCGATCTTAATCTAAGTCTACATGATATAGTTGGCTTATTTAAGAAACATTTTGCTTTAACCTTTGTTATTACAGACGGAGAACAGGATATTTGCAAATATTTGCCAATTACTGATATAGATTTGAAATTCGAGTTAATTCACGGAACGTTAATTCTTAGATGTACGTTGCCCCCAGAAAGTGTATACGGCGTTAATTATAACGAGGATAGTAGGGGGATGCAGTTACACAAAATATTGTGATTAGGTACTGAGCTTATAGTACTCCTCGGCATAGTTTTCTTCTAATCCTACGGGGAGTAATTCCTTCATTTGATCATAATATGACAAAAATGTGTTACCCTTATGAGTAATCTTGTAGACCATTTTTGTGCCGTTATAGACTTCTTGGATAAGTCCGCTCTGTAATAGTGAGTCAAGGTATATTTTGCATTGATCGTTACTCAACATAGCCTTGTACATAATTTTAGTACGCGTTTCTTCTCTATTTGCAGATTTCAATATAGCCGCTATAACTTCATACCTACTTCTATTCTTCATATTCGGACAGTTGAATGATAACATAGGATTTAATAGGAGTGAAACTATCGGCTAGAAATATTACTCTCATAAAATAAAGTGTTCAAATCCTTGCTTCCTCTTTCAGGTATTTTAACTGTATAAATACTATCGATAAAAGGCAGTTTAAATTGGTTGATAAGGATTTCTATGCCCGAGAACTGAATACCATCTACTGATTCTCAGTCTTCACACTTTGGCAGAGTTCTTATAAGAATTCAAAAAACAGGCAGTAGCCACCGTCCTAACTTCTTGAAATTCGATCTTTCCTCTAGGGAAACGACCTTTTTCTAACAAATGGTCTATACCCTCCCTTAGATCAGAAAAATGTTCATTACAAACAGTTCCTATCATGTATCTTTCACTATTCATAATAATTGATATTATGTGCGAAGTCACAGATCTACACTTCAACCCTCTATGAGAGATTGAACAGAACTTCGGAATCACGCCAACGATAGAGATAGCATTTAATATAAGCGTAACATTTTTTAATTTTTTACCCCAATTAACGGAAGTCCTATATTTCGGTCAGAAGGTTCTGCATGACTAATAATAAATTTTATCTCCCAGTCGGCCTAATCTTGTATGTCAGACCGGAAAAGTCAAAAGGATATACCTCAAATAGACGACAACTCTCTTGATCTATTATTCGATAGTTTAAATATGAGACAAGACTCAGAAATCGAATTTTACTTAGGACTCCGTATTCTTTTGGCATAATATGAGTAAATACAAATCTTTCTACTGAAAAATTAGAAGATTCTGATTTCTAGAAAAACTACGGATAATAGAATAACTGTCATTCAGTCTAGATGGTAGCCATTTGGAAACGGGGGAGCATTTCAAAACTGAGCGAAATTCTGCTACTGATAATGATGCCCTCCATTGTAGTCAGTGTAACAATGAGACGGTAATATTTGATATGGTATCAAGTGAATATGTTTGTAGCTCATGTGGTTGTGTATCAACTGAGAAATTCTATAACAACGAGGATAGCTCTTACACTGCCAGAACGGGATATAGTGATAGGACACGTACTGGTATGCCAGAATCCCTGGCAATACACCACAAAGGCCTTTCAACTCTTATAGGTATGAATGATACAGATGCACGCGGCAAAGTACTTGATCCTACTCAACGAATTAGTATACAGCGCCTTAGGACTTGGAATAATCGATCCCAACTCAACGATTCAATATCAAGAAATCTCGAAAAAGCACTAAAATTCTTGAACAATTTTGGTGATAAATTGTATCTTGGTCAAGCCGTAATGGAAAGCGCTGCTTATATTTATAGGAAAGCAGCGGTAAAAAAACTTGCAAAAGGAAGGTCTACGCTTGGACTTGTCGGCGCTGCGATTTATGCAGCGTGTAGAGAGACGGCAACGCCAAAAACCATTTCCGACATTGCTACTGTTTGTAATCTGTCAAGCAAAGACGTCATGTCTCATTACAAATTAATACTCAGGGAACTCTCACTACAAATCCCGGTGCTACATGGAACAGATTATGTTACACTCATTGCGAATAGGTTAAAACTCTCTGAAAGNACCAAGAGNGAAGCTTTGAGGATTTTTTCCCTAGTTCAAGAAAATGGAATTTCAATCGGAAAGAATCCGAGGGCTCTTGCTGGCGCTGTGATATACCTTGCGTCTCAGAACTGTAACGAATTTCTCAGACAAGTAGAAATTTGTCAGGTAGCAGATATATCCACGGTTTCTCTAAGAAAAAGATGTAAAGAGATTAAGTTTGCAGTAAGTATCTAATTGTTAAAATTACGTTTGTAGCACAATTTCACCAATATAGTTTCTGTTGCAAGTGCCTTAGACTGTAATCATGATATCATAGTAGTATGTTTTCCTTGTTTGTTTCTCAAATGCCATTGCAGTAAATCAAACCCAAACTAAATGAAATAATGGACTCCCAAGGATTAATTGATATAGACTAAATAGGGTTGATCCTGATAGGCAAGGTCTGCAATGGATCCTTTAGATAAAGCTATATTGGTATCGATCTACTCTTCACAATTTGAATCAATCAAGAGCCAATATGAGTATTTTAAAAAGGGACATCCACTACCAGAAGAGCTTTTTGAATCTCGGATTAAAAAACTCCGCGATCTGGGATTCTTAGAACGATCTACTTATAGATTAACATATCTTGGAAGAGGGTCAATCAAGGTTGTCCTAGTAGGGGGGGTTTTTGACATTCTACACCCAGGTCATGTACATACACTGAAGGCTGCTAAATCCTACGGGGATGTCCTGGTAGTAGTAGTTGCTCGAAGTTCTACTGCGACTAAAATGAATAAAGAGCGTGTGATATATCATGATGAAGCACAAAGAATGGAACTAGTGGCATCATTGAGGTTTGTTGATGTGGCTTTGGTGGGATTTGAGGGAACCCTCTACCAAACCGTTGAATATGTTAGTCCTGATATTATCGCTTTAGGCTATGATCAAGCTCACGGAGAAAAAGATGTTGCTTTGAACTGTAGAAAGCTTGGCCTCAACGTTCAAGTTATCAGACTGAGTACCCCAGAACCTAAGATGAAGAGTACATCAATCAAACAAAAACTAGGGTCTTCAATATATGATATCTAACTTGGGCGTTCACTATTTAATATAGTTATTTTAACATTATCGCCGGTACCCAATCTTAATTTTTCTTTTAAACAAGTAGGGGAAATAATCTCTACCAAGGTATCATCATGATGGGTTCTTTCGAGCGCTAAAAGGTGCGCGTGAATATTGGTATTGTCATTTATTGATACGGGGTAGCATTTAACCCAACCATAAGTTCGTTTAGTGTCGGAATATCCATTTATCAATACGTATGTAAAATGATCAATTCTTTCCCTAAATCGAATAGAAGAATTTAGTGTTAGTTTCACATTTAGGGTTCCAGGATATGGAAAATATCCGAGTTTGGCTGCGAATTGTTTGCGATAGCCCTCTAGAGCCATGTAATACGCACCCTCTCCTATTCCGGAGACTACAGTGCCTTCTATAACCACTCTAATCTTTGAATAATTAATAGCTGAAAACAGCATGGCAGAAAGATCTCTGACAGCTTGTATCCCAGTTTCAGTAACACGAATTCTATACCCATGACCAGATTTAATTCGTTCTATGAGATTTTGATTCTCAAGGCCAATTATTATCTCGGACGCAGCCTGCTGAGATTTATGGATTTCTGTGGCAATGCTTGAACTTGTTGCATTAATGTAATCTTCACCAGCTCCCTTCATCATTAATTTAGCTACTGCAATAACATATTCTGGCTTGACATCATGCATTTAATATCTATACGCCGATACCAATCTGGTTAAAAGTCATGACCCTGATTTCATTAGATTTCTTTATTTCGCCAGTTCGATGGCCTACTATGAATTCGATACCAGCTTTGTCCGCGGCATCAATCAAACGCTGAGTTACAATGCCATCCATTACCAGCAACTTCCCTCCCTCAGCAGCGTCGAGCCTTTTAATGATTTCAGAGACAGGTATTTTCAAAAGAGTCTTCATGGCATCATCCAAAACCACTGCTTCCAAGGTTTCGTTTATTTGTGGAAATACTTCTTTTACAGTTAGCAATATTTCAGGTCTAGTTTGCATTAATTGCTTAGTGAAGTCATCTTCTCGACCGACGTGCCGGTATTCAGTGTCTCCAGTATCATGTTTCTGTTGCTTTCTTTCAGATTTTGCATATTGGTGGTGTGGCGGATTCTGTTGATCTGGTTTGGATTCTAAGGCATCCTTAAGTATGTCGGCGATTTCTAAGGGGGTGCATTCTTCAACTTCCTTGCCAGTCGGCGCTCTAAGAACTTTGTCAATTTTGACAAGTCCCTGTAATTCCTTTAGTATAAGATCAGCGGCTCTATCTCCATCCAAAAAAGCAACAACTTTCTTTCCGGTAGTTAATTTTGTAACACTCTCATCAATCTTTGCTCCTTCGATCGCAATTGCATTGTCGAATCCAGCACGAAGCAGGTTGATCACATCAGCTCTCCCTTCAACTAGGATTATGTACGGTGAGTCGAATACACCCGTCCCGCAAGCAAGTTGGGCGTTACCAAAAGTGGTAAGTTTTCCAGGTTTACTCGCGTCGTACACATCCCTTAGCATCTCCTCTCCTTCACTTATCGTCTTTGTCGCCCACTCTTGGACAATCTTCTTTGCTCGATCAACTATTATTTTTTTCTTTATCGCTCTTATGTCGTCAATCCCCACTAAAGAAAATTTAGCTTGGAACGGACCAACCTTATCTATACTTTCTATGGCTGCTGCAATTAAAGCAGCTGTAGAGATATCTGTACTCATAGGAATTAGCGCATCACCCTTGGCCATGTTTGGCTTAGTGTCAACATTGACTTCAATTCGACCAACCTTCGATACCTTTTGTAACTCATTCAGATTCATTTCGGGGCCAAGCAATCCTTCGGTTTGTCCAAAAATAGCACCAATAATATCAGCCTTTTCTACAAGTCCATCAACTTCAAATTTTAATTTCACATGATACTTAACTATACCAGTATTAGGCACTTTCTAACCCTCAAATTTAGTAATACGAAACTTAGGTGCGTTCGGTTGAATATAAGTGCTTTGAAACGATTACAACTAAACCAAACACAATGCTCGAATGGAGGTTATATAGTAACATACCAATTTGTTGCAGATAGCGTGATCTCATACAATGAATTGCGAATACCAGTCTGAAACTGATTTTCTTGTGTGGAGAGTATCGACTCATTTTTGGGGCATTTTGAATTTTAATATGCGAAAAAATGCTTGTCTCGTAAGTTGTGACCCTATGATCTTTTGCCACAATATCCGGGAAAAGATTAATTATGTGATTTTAAACTCACCTATTATTAACGATGACAGATTGGGATCTTCTTACTCCCGGAATAGGACTAACAGTAATTGGGTTGGTGGGCGTTGGGATTTCACTTGCAGGCATAGCTCAGACATTTTTAGAAGGTATGCATGCAGTTTCGCTTCTATGCATGTTCATAGGGTTAATTATACTTGTTGCAGGTATTTTCAAAGATGGATTTCCAACATCACCAAAAGCAAAATCAGCCACGTTCATTACGCTTGGGTTTTTAGTAACCTTCGGACTCGCGGGGGCAGTTACTGTTAGTGCCCAGGTGCCCTCTATTTTTGCCTACATAGGATTAATGTTAATAATTTCTATACCAGCAACAGTGCTATCGGTTGCATCGTATAAGAGGACACCTTATTTTAATGCCTTGGCAATAATTTTTATTGGCGCTGCTCTTGTTGGGGGGTCAACTTTTTATGTTTTTGGCCTAGTGAGTCCCAAACCAGCACAGCAAGAATCGACTCAGGGGCAAAATATCACAAATGTAAAATCTAATAGTACTGCTTCAACCATAATTCCAGCAAATCTAAAGAAAGTTACTATTCTTCCGGGAGCATCTGCACAAGGCAATCCAAATTTTGATCCTAATAGCGTAAAAGTAGCAAAGAACGGAGGTGTTCAGTGGACTAACAAGGATAATGTTCCCCATACGGTGACAAGCTTAAAAGATGATGGTAAGACTTTTGATTCTTCAATTATAAAAGCTGGTGGTACATATGTCTTGAATGCGTCGCCTCTAGCAAAAGGAGAGTACGGGTATTTCTGTACATTACATCCGTACATGAGAGGCTTAGTCACAGTTACTGGTTAGTAAGCGCTTACAGTTATTCCACCACAGGTTAACTAGTTACATGTGAGATGAACTAGGAAAGGCAGCTCGAACTGTTAAACAGTCTCTGAATGCGTTATAATGATTTTCGAGGAAATGATAATAATAGTGAGTAATTAAACCTGATTATGTGCTCACAAAACAAGCACTAAACGTTACATCCAAGCAAATCGCAACACTTAGAGACATTTCGTTGCTTCATAGGCCATACGAAGCTTGCTCTCTTTTGCTTGGAGTTGTCAAAGATTGCATCTCTCTCGTTAAAGAAATCCGTCATATGCAGAACATGGATTTAACTCGAGACAACTTTCAAATGTCGGGGGCTGATTTAGTAAATGCGTACGAATACTCGTCAGGAAGAGATCTAGATGTTATTGGAATATTTCACTCTCACATATATGGGATAAGACCATCTAAGAAAGACATCAAGTTCATGGAAATTAACCCGGTAGTTTGGTTAATTTATTCAATTTCAGATTTTCGATTTGGTGCTTACATCATGGAAGATTCGATAAAAGAGGTCTCAATCAAAGTTATTAAGGATTAAGTCTAGTTGTATCACGAGGGAAAAGAACGACTTCACGTATATTATCTGAAGACGTAATGATCATCATCAATCTATCGAAACCTATTCCACATCCAGCATGTGGGGGCATCCCCCAGTCGAAAGACCTCAGGTGATAAGAAAAACTTTCCGGGTTATGTCCCTGAGAAATCAATTTGTCCCTAAGTTTTTTCGCGTTATGTTCCCTAGACCCCCCTGATACCAATTCTAGGTACCCGAACTGCAAGTCGAACGACTTTGAAAGCTCCGCATTTTCGTCTTGTTCCATAATATAAAATGGTTTCAGGCGCGTAGGCCAGTCCTTTATAAAAAACAGACCTTTGTGTAATTTTCCTAATATCCTCAGAGAAGCATCTGACAGATCGTCTCCAAATTTAATATGTTCGCCCCTATCATTCAACTCTTGTAAACATTCGGCGTAAGTTAGTCTTGGAATTTTTCTGGATTGACCTTGATTTGAAATTCCATTAAGTATTGTATTCGTGGGAAATTTTTTCGACAATTTGTCGAAAACTGAACAAATAAGTTCTTCAATTAAATCCATAATATCATGGTAGTCTAAAAATGCGGCCTCAAGATCAATGCTAGTAAATTCTGAAAGATGCCTGACTGTATGAGAAGGTTCAGCCCTAAAGTATGGACCTATTTCAAAAACTCTTTCCAATCCCAAAGTAAGTTGTTCCTTATATAGCTGAGGACTTTGTGCTAGGTATGCCATTTGCTTAAAATATTCAAGCGAAAATAAGTTTGCCCCACCCTCTGTTGCAGAACCTATTATTTTTGGAGTTTGTACTTCGATAAACATCTTAGTTCTTAAAAAACTGCGAATTAATTCCAGCGCTTCAGAACGGATTTTGAATATATTGGAAACTTGTTCATTCCTAACATCAAGGGCTCGACAATCCAATCTTTTGTCTAGAGAAGATTCTACTCTCCCAGTAGGATCTATAGGTAATGGGTGGACTGCCGGTCCAAGCACCGTTATTTCTTCAATTTCTATTTCTACCGCAAGGTTCTTAGCCTTTGACTTGCAAACGGTCCCGCTAATCATAACTGAACTTTGTCTGGGGATTTCTTTTAGTCTTAAAAGAACACTTCCTGTTGCTACACCTTGTGCTGTACCCGTGATATCATTCATTTTGACAAATCCAATTCTGCCAATGTCCGTAAAGTCTACAATCCAGCCAGCGAGGTTAACGGATTTACCTATGTACTCTTCATTAAGCCAACTAGCGAAAATTTTAGATGAATTCTGGTGCAATGCTTACTCCGCCGAGACTTGAACCATCAATTCTATTCCTTTGATTTTTTCTGCAATTTGTTTTATTTTGTCGACTTTTTCAAAGATCTTGGAATAGGCATTAGGAGTCATAGTGACTTGAGTTACTTTGTGGCCATCAGGGAGCCAAATCATATTCGAGTTTGAAATTCTGACAGGAAAAAATAAGTTATCCAAGAACTTACGCGGCGGACAGTCTGCCTCAAGAAACCAAACCTTTCCATGAAATTCTTTTTCTATCGTCTTCATGAGGTGTTGGTTTGATCTAAGAAATATAAGGTCCGCAGACCTGAAGAATAATATAAATTCTTCAGCAACTTTCCATGAATTTACAAGTGTCAATTTGTCCATCTCATGATATTTAGATGACAACTTTGTTAATCTAATCGATCCTTCCACATCCTCCCGGGTCAACTGTCCTATTTTCAATTTATTCTCACAGAGGGAACAAAGAATTCCTGATCTAGCATCAAATGAGCAAATTGGAGTTTTCACTTATCAATGGCACCATATTTTCATAATTGAATCTTATCATTATATATCCTGTCCGTTATTAGGTGATCTAGTCAATTAGTAGGAATAATTCAGCAGCCATTAAATTAAGGTACGAAATAAAAATGCTTTAGTTGACGCATCAATGCCCTAATGTGGAGAAGTAGATAATATTATGAATTCTATTCTCTCTGTTAGCGGACTAAGCGTTTTTTATTTCTCTGACCGCGAAGTTGTCAGGGCTGTGGAGGACGTTAGTTTCGAATTACCAAGAAATAATTCCGTAGGTTTAGCAGGCGAGTCGGGTTGTGGTAAAAGCACGTTGGGAACAGCGATCATACGTTCGATCCAAAATCCAGGAAAGATTGTTAGCGGCTCTGTTGTCCTGAATGGAATTGATATCTTTAGTATTTCAGATTCTGAATTTGACAAAACAATTAGGTGGAAAAAAATTGCAATGATATTCCAAGGAGCCATGAATTCGCTCAATCCCGTTTTTACAATTGGTAAACAAATAAACGAGATTTTATTCGAGCACGGGTTTAAGGGTAATTTCTCCAAATGTATTAGTGAAACACTTAGTCAAGTACTATTGGACGACTCTGTACTTAGTAAGTATCCCCACGAATTAAGCGGAGGACAGAAACAACGAATAGTTATTGCAATGGCTCTTTTGCTCAGACCAGAATTACTTATTGCGGATGAACCAACGACTTCTTTAGATGTTTTGGTCCAGGCTCAAATAATTAATTTACTTAAAAGGCTCAAAAAACAACATGGACTATCAATTTTGTTCATTTCCCATGATTTGGGGGTAATATCGGAAGTCGCGGAGTTAATTGGAATTATGTACGCAGGGCAAATCGTTGAGTTTGGAGACTCGCACAGTATTTACATTAATCCTAAACATCCTTATACCCAAAAGCTAATAGCTTCAGTTCCACGATTATCAGAAAATGCCATACAGTTGGAATTTTTGAAGGGCAAACCTCCGAATATGACGAATCTCCAACCTGGCTGTAGGTTTTTTGAGAGATGTCCATTCGCAATGGAAATTTGTAAGACAGACCCACCAGTAGTTAGAGACGGGGGACGATCAGTGCGCTGCTGGCTGTATAAATAAGATTAACGCACGTTTCTATAGTTGTAAATGCTGGTGATCTACTAAGGCACCAATTTTATTGTTCCAAGAATTGAGTCAATCAAGTTGCACCAATTTTCATCCCGCGACTGGATACTAATCACAAGAATTTTAAACTACACCAAACAAAATACGCAACATGAAAGTTACGGTTTCCGCGATTAAAGCCGACATCGGCGCGATAGGTGGACATACTCGACCTAGTGATGAATTATTACATAGCGTAACAAAGACTGTACAAGAATTCGCACCTAACAATTTATTTGATTATTATGTTGGGTTTACCGGCGATGATATACACATTGTGATGAGCCATGATGGTGGTACAGATAACTCTAAAATTCATAAACTCGCGTGGGATGCTTTCACCGAGGCCACGAAAATTGCAAAATCTCAGGGATTATATGGAGCAGGTCAAGATCTCCTCAAGGACGCTTTCTCCGGAAATGTAAGGGGGATGGGACCAGGTGTGGCCGAGATTGAAATGGTAGAGCGACCAAGTGAAGTTTTTTGTATTTTTGCAGCTGACAAAACTGAGCCAGGTGCATTTAACTATCCTTTTTGGAGGATCTTCGTTGATGCGGGATCTAATACTGGGCTATTAATTAATGAAAGCTTAGCCGGGGGAGTCGTGTTCCGAATAATGGATGTAATGTCAGGAAAAATAGCCGATCTGAAAATGTGGAACGACAAACCAGAACTCGAAGCAGCTTTAATGTATCCTGGACGTTATGTCGTACATTCTGTTTTCGGAGATGAGGGGGAACAGATCCTTTCTGCATCGACAGATAGATTGCACAACATAGCGGGAACTTATGTTGGAAAAGATGATCCCATTGCCATAGTCAGGACACAAAAGAATTTCCCAGCTACTGAGGAGGCAGGCAGTGCATTTAATGATCCTCATTTTGTCGCTGGAAATACGAGAGGAAGTCATCATATGCCTCTAATGCCCGTTAAAATCAATTCTTCAGCGAGCATTAATTTTTCAATTCCTATAGTTTCATGTCTTGTATTTAGTATGCACGATGGTAAATTCACAGGTCCTCATGACGGATTTGGTACTGCAGATTGGGACTTCCAACGAATGCAGGCTGCTGAAAGGGCAATGATCATGAGAAATCAGGGGTTTGTTCATCCAGCCACACTTGTTCCTGATGAGTTAGAATATAATAAGGGGTACGAAGCCAGAATTAGCAAACTTAACAGTAAGTTTAAGGATCTTGATAATAGCAAATAGTTTGAACCACTTTTTCTCTAGACCCATTATAATCAATTTTAAAAATTATCCCGAAATTGCAGGCGAAGGGTCAATAATGCTTGCAAAAGAGGCAGAAAACGTTCTCCGAGATTGGAATGTCGATCTCGTTCTTGCTCCCCCAATTTGCAGTTTACAATCAGTCTCTGAATCTGTAGGGTTACCTGTAATTTCTCAACACGTTGACGATGTTCAAAGCGGTGCCACTACTGGCTTTATTGTTCCTGAGAGTGTGAAAGCATGTGGGGCGACAGGATCGATAATAAACCACAGCGAACATAAGATAAGCCCACAAAGTGTCAATAACCTTGTTAAACGCTTAAGGGGTTTGAACATGGTCTCAATAGTTTGCGCAGCTGATATCGAGGAAGCAGTAACTCTCTCAAAATTCGCACCAGATTTTATTGCAATCGAACCTCCAGAGCTCATTGGCAAAGGGGTGGCTGTATCCAAGGCAAATCCATCAATAATTGTCAACACAGTACTAGCGATAAGCAAGATTTCGAGTAAGATCAAAGTTCTATGCGGTGCTGGCATAGTTGATAAGGAAGATGTAATCAAAGCCCTGGAACTGGGAGCTTGTGGAATACTTGTTGCAAGTGGGATAGTTAAGGCGTCGTCGTGGGAAGAGAAAATAAAAGAGCTCTCATCCGCTTTTGGTTAACCCTTTCCTTATCACTCAATAAGTATTTTCAAAATAATACTGATTTTTTCTACTATTAGAAACCTTTACTGACTCTTAAGTCAAAAACCTAAGAACTTATTCTTGCCTCAGTCATTTCACCGTCGCTTAATATTTTTCAAAATTATTTAGTTTCTATATTCGTTTTTTATCATGTTCTCCTGTAGAGTATTGTTAGTACCTTAAGGGAGCAGGAATTTGCAAAGTATTAACTTAATAAGGTCAGCAATTTCCTTAGAAGTATAGTTTCCTCTGCGAACATGCAATAATATTACTTGTACAGAATTTAAGCAATTATTAAGTCTCCTTATATGTTCAGAAGAATAAGAACAGTACTCGATAAATAAAGTGACTTCCTTCAAAACAGAGAAATGGTGTTTGCATATTTTTAGATATGGAATTAACTCATGAAAATAATTAATCTTTTTAATTGCACATTATTTGGGAGAGCTCGTATTTATTTTGGGACGATTAATGTACTCTAGGAACGTCTAGGCTAGGTTTTTACAATTTGCAATTTCATCATCCAACTCATTGATAAAGATCTTCAACTTTTGCATTGGGACTACAGCTCCGCAAGCCTTTTCGTGGCCACCTCCACTTCCACCTAGCTTTGAAGATAATGCATTTACCGCCTTTCCTAAATGTAATTTGCAATCCTTTGAACCTCGAATTGAAATAATGTAGGAGTTCAAATCTGATTTGAGCTTATAAACCAACGCAACAGGTTTACCAGATAATCCCAAAATAAAGTTAACGACCATGCTAGATGATAAATCGGCGTTACTCTCAACATACACGATATTGTTGCCTAATGATATGAAGTCCTTCAATGATTCAACTGCTGATATGACTCTTTGGGCATACTTTTCTGCCCTAACAAAACCACCTTCAATTTCATGGGGATATTTCATATTTGATAGTCTATCGATTAAGGTTACCAGGAATTCATTTTCATGTTGAGCTGACGATATCATGTACGATAACGCAGATGCTTCGAGCATCAAAAACTGCCTATCGAATTTGGAAACTATGGCTGAAGCAATAGGTTTTGATTCCATATAGTCTGTTAGGGCCCCAGCCGCAGCAAGAAAAGCTGCTTTTGGGATTAGCTTTTTCTGATATTTACGAAATATTTGTACGCTTGTGCACTCGTTTATGTTATGTATGAGCTTAACACCAATTTTCTTTAGTTCGCCTTTAGTCTCATTTCCGAGGTCATGATGATCTATGTAGGTAACCTTGCAATTAAATGAAAGTATAGTTCTAACAATTTGAAGAAATAAAGTTTCGTTCTTTTTGCTTAGGCCTAAATCGCACAAAAAAACATGCTCTACCTTTAATTGTGAAATTTGTATGTCGCGTTGTACGCTCTCCAAGACTTTAATCATATTGGCGTAGTCGACCAAGAAAACAGCGTCGACGTTGAAGGCAGCCTTGAGCAAAGCCGCAGAAGAGATCCCATCTACATCCTCCTTATGTGAAATACAAATTGTTTTTGACATAAATATAGTCAAGGATTTGAACAATTGGGGGTATTAAGCCTATTTGTACTAGTTGATTCATAAAGTAATAGGCCATACCCCAAAAGGGAAAAGCAAGCGAAGGTTTATATCTAAATCTTGCAAGAGATTGGTAAGAACGCAACCTTATTGGCGGCGTCGAAGATGATTTTGGTCGTAGGCCAGGTAATGATTCATCGACCTCCGGTTGCGCTCATAATATGGAGATTCAATGTAAATTGAATCTGACGTTGGTTACATAACCCGCACAATACTTGGTATCCGGTCGTACTTACTATTATTGAAGGATCGACTCCGGTTGATCCTGCCGGACCCGACTGCTATCAGAGTAGGATTAAGCCATGCGAGTTAACGTAGTAATACGTGGCGCACGGCTCAGTAACACGTAGTCAACATACCCAGAGGACGTGGATAACCTCGGGAAACTGAGTCTAAACCGCGATAGGTCAAGATTCCTGGAATGGTTCCTGATCGAAATCTATATGGCCTTTGGATTGGACTGCGGCCGATCAGGCTGTTGGTGAGGTAATGGCCCACCAAACCTGTAACCGGTACGGGCTCTGAGAGGAGGAGCCCGGAGATGGGCACTGAGACAAGGGCCCAGGCCCTATGGGGCGCAGCAGGCGCGAAACCTCTGCAATAGGCGAAAGCTTGACAGGGTTACTCTGAGTGATTTCCGTTAAGGAGATCTTTTGGCACCTCTAAAAATGGTGCAGAATAAGGGGTGGGCAAGTCTGGTGTCAGCCGCCGCGGTAATACCAGCACCCCGAGTGGTCGGGACGTTTATTGGGCCTAAAGCATCCGTAGCCGGTTCTACAAGTCTTCCGTTAAATCCACCTGCTTAACAGATGGGCTGCGGAAGATACTATAGAGCTAGGAGGCGGGAGAGGCAAGCGGTACTCGATGGGTAGGGGTAAAATCCGTTGATCCATTGAAGACCACCAGTGGCGAAGGCGGCTTGCCAGAACGCGCTCGACGGTGAGGGATGAAAGCTGGGGGAGCAAACCGGATTAGATACCCGGGTAGTCCCAGCTGTAAACGATGCAGACTCGGTGATGAGTTGGCTTATTGCTAACTCAGTGCCGCAGGGAAGCCGTTAAGTTTGCCGCCTGGGGAGTACGGTCGCAAGACTGAAACTTAAAGGAATTGGCGGGGGAGCACCACAAGGGGTGAAGCCTGCGGTTCAATTGGAGTCAACGCCGGAAATCTTACCGGGGGCGACAGCAGAGTGAAGGTCAAGCTGAAGACTTTACCAGACAAGCTGAGAGGAGGTGCATGGCCGTCGCCAGCTCGTGCCGTGAGGTGTCCTGTTAAGTCAGGTAACGAGCGAGATCCCTGCCTCTAGTTGCTACCATTATTCTCAGGAGTAGTGGAGCTAATTAGAGGGACCGCCGTCGCTGAGACGGAGGAAGGTGGGGGCTACGGCAGGTCAGTATGCCCCGAAACCCTCGGGCCACACGCGGGCTGCAATGGTAAGGACAATGAGTTTCGATTCCGAAAGGAGGAGGCAATCTCTAAACCTTACCACAGTTATGATTGAGGGCTGAAACTCGCCCTCATGAATATGGAATCCCTAGTAACCGCGTGTCACTATCGCGCGGTGAATACGTCCCTGCTCCTTGCACACACCGCCCGTCGCTTCATCGAAGTTGGTTCTTGGCGAGGTGGTGCCTAATTGGTACTATCGAACCTGGGGTCAGCAACGAGGGAGAAGTCGTAACAAGGTGGCCGTAGGGGAACCTGCGGCCGGATCACCTCCTTAGTTATTATATTGTAGTAGTGGTAGTGGGTTAGAATGGGCCTTGTGCTCTTTCTAATCTGCGAGACTTTACAATAATTATACTAATAAAATAAAATAAAATCCCTAAATCTATCTATCAATCCATCCATACTACACATAATATACACACTTATCTGTCCTGTCCATTACG
>Ga0065715_10000171_pt1 | contig 87032 bp, 105 predicted proteins | sample MisBulReplicate1_FD_59102 | JGI IMG/M metagenome (GOLD analysis project Ga0065715, IMG submission 59102) | Miscanthus rhizosphere microbial communities from Kellogg Biological Station, MSU, sample Bulk Soil Replicate 1 : eDNA_1 v2 (version 2) | ecosystem: Host-associated > Plants > Roots >...
ATGCACTTTATTTCAGGTAGCTTGGAAAGTTCTTCATTAGAAACCGGAGTACCACATCTCATACATTCGTAAATCACATTACCAATTATCTTTTCATTTTCCATAGATATTGTTGTTTGGATTGAAATTTATTTGTTTTTCTGAAATTTCGAATATCACTAGATCTGAGGCCCCACGATTAGATTATTCTACGTTCCAAAATTAGCTTAGTGCCCTCACTATCGCATCTTTTAGCTCCACTATGCACCTCTTTACATCCTTCGGATTGCTTTTCAATTTTCCCCCTGATGCATATTCGTGGCCTCCACCTTCAACTAGGAGAGATGCTATTTTTCTACATGAAATTTTATCTGTATTTCTTCTGATGCTAACTTTTCCAGTTCGATTAAACAACATTGCTAGGTCAATCTTCCTGTTAGTGAATAGTTCATGAGAAAATAGGCTTGTTTGAACGTAAGGGTATGTAAAAACAAAAGCCACATTAAATGATAGAATTTTCAAAATTGTTAGAGTTTTCAAAGATTCTTTTTTTTGAAAATCGCTAATTTTTATGAATTTTGTATATTCACTCTGCATATCCGAATCCCATAATATCCCCCTTGATGCCTTTTCAACTAAAGATTCCAAGTATTGTCTGGAATTTTCACTAATCCGATAGTAATGTATTAACTCAGAGAGCCTTGAATCATGGTTCTTAAGGTTTGTCATAAAATCTGAGCTGTGAGCTATCAGCTTAAGCTGTTTTGCAATTTTGTTCTTGTACATGAATTTTTCATACATGATTTCAGTTGCACATTTTTTTCCGGTCGAATTAAGAAACAATTTAGCGTACTTTCGTGCTGATTTCAATAATTTTCTGTCCCACGGGTGATGATCAACCCATATTACAGACCAATGTCTCTTTTTCAGGTATTGGATTGTTTCTTCGAATAAACTGAATATAGTCTTATCATTAATGCCAAGGTCTGAAATTATCGCGAGTCCGCCAGTTGTCTTTTTCGATTCACATTTTATGTATTCAAACATTTTTTCAAAGCTCTTCACTCCGTAATCATAAAATGAAATACTAGATTGAGGAAATTTCATTAAGGCAACAGAAGCAGAAAATAGACCATCTATGTCTGCTTTATGTGTGCATATTATAACTCGCATTTATTAGATTATGATAATTGAACAGAATATGTTTCTATTGTCATGTAGTTTTGGGGTAATATCAAGTCATATCAACAAATAGAGAGAATGAATTTAATCTTAGTTGAAATTATTACATTTAGTAGAGTTAAATCCACGACTAATTGCATTTACAAGTATAATTTTATATTTGATATCCTTTGTCAGATATTACAAAGGGCTATGTACTATTCAACCGAAAAAAGGACAAGTGCCAGATCGGTATATCTTATAGTTTTCTACATATCTGCTATCTCGATGACTGCAATTACATTTTATGCACTGTATCAAAGCATGGTCGAATACGCATCCACAGGAAAAATTGTAATAGGTGAGATTCTAGTAAAGACAGAATTTCCATTTAAAGGATTCTCAAAACTAATTACTTATTTGATGATAGTATCCGTTGTATCATGGTATTGCGTTACCAAATTAGGAGGAGACAAAGTAAAGGAAGTTTCTCCGGCACTTCGCGCTATCCTGCAAATAATTGTCCTTGCGATAGCTGTAGTCTCGCTATATGAGTTTGTTTACAATTTTGTGATATGGAGTTCTTTAATAACAATTAATGCCTTAGGAGGACACATAAATTTGGATACTATCAGTATAGCATACCCAAATCCACAAACTCCGTGGAATTTGGTATTCGCCACTAAGATGTCCCTTGCAGCCTTCTTGATTTCTGCTCATGGTTTTTACATCATTTCAAGAAAGGACAAACCTAAATGAAAATTTGTTAAATTATACATATCCATACTTGGTAGGTTCATTTTTAGTCAAAGTTATATGCCCGTATTCTACTCAGAAAATATAGTAAGATGAACTCCAGAGATAATCCTCAAGACCAAATTTCAACTGAACAAAAAATCAACGAAATGGTTCAACAATCGAAGATCCTGGAAGCTTATATGAATGATATTCTAACAAAGGAATCAACGTTGTCAAGACTTTTTACTGAAGCCCATTTGGCTTCCGAGGCGATTCAAGAATTATCGTCGCCTAATCAAGAAGAATCCCTTGTTCCAATAGGCATTGGAATTTACCTTAAGGTTACAGTTCCGCAGGTAAGGAATCTGTTTGTGAATGTAGGATCAGGCGTTACTATTGAAAAGCCTAAAGACAAAACGAGAGATTATGTTGAGACAAAAATCAAGGAGTTCGAGCTTGCGTTAAAACAATTACAATCGCAAAAAGAACAGATAGCAATTAGAATGAATCAGCTTCAAGAGGAGATAAATGCCGAAATGCAAAAATCTCAAAGAACTCCAAATTCATAGCAGGCAGGACTGCACTACGCTTGTTTGAAAAATTAAAAAAAATATTCTCTGAAACTGCAAAGAATCTTAGTAAAAAATCAATTTCTAAAAAAGAGATTGATTCTATACTAGGTGATTTGCAAATTAGTCTCATGGAAAATGATGTAGCTCATGAAATCGTTGAAGAAATGACATCAAAAATAAAAATGGAAATATTGGATTTGAAGTTGGAAGGTAACGAAAAATCTGATGAGTTAATTACAACGCGATTATATACGTTTTTACATGATTTATTTTTGTCCTCCAATAACAGGACAGATATTGTCCAATCTATTTTGGAAAAGAAAAAATCAAAAGCAGGTCCCTATTCCATTATATTCCTTGGTATCAATGGCACTGGCAAAACTACAACTATTGCTAAATTTTGTAAGATGCTGAGGGATCATGGTATCTCAGTTGTTCTAGCGGCTGGAGATACACATAGAGCAGGAGCTATTGAGCAGATAATGTATCATGGTAACAATCTTAATGTTAAAGTAATCTCCCAAAGATACGGAGCAGACCCATCGGCAGTTGCTAGAGATGCATTAGAACACGCAAAAAAGAATTATGTTGAAGTCGTTTTGATCGATACGGCAGGTAGAATGCAAACATCTAAGAACCTCATGGAAGAAGTAAGTAAGATTATAAGAGTTATAAAACCTGATATGAGAATATTTGTGGGAGATTCTTTGGCAGGAAACGATACAGTAAACCAGGCCCGTGAATTTTTTGAATACACCAAATTTGATGGTTCGATATTAACAAAAAGCGATGCTGATTCTAGAGGTGGTGCAGCCATATCAATTACTTATTTAACACATAAGCCTATTTTATATTTAGGTATAGGACAAGGATACGATGATTTGGATAAATTTGACCATGAGAGATATCTTAATTCCATTTTCAAGGGTAGGGTATATGAAAAAAGTACATATGACGAGCGAGAACAGCATGCCTCAAATGCTGATAGCAGCAGAATAAACGAATTGACTGAAAATGCAAATATAGATTCCCCGACTCATATGGCAATAGACGATAGTACGAATAAAGACACTGATAAATATGTGGTGGACGAGGAAGCAATATCAACGCCGACAGCAATAATGTCGGAGGCAAATGATATCGGTAATCAAGACCAGTTGATTGCTGAGCAATTGAATGATGATAAAGAGCATCGAAAGGGGGGAATAAGTAAGGAAACAAGCGAAACAAAACCAAAAAAAGGATCGTTTTTCAACAAGCTTTTCAAAGATGGGCAGGTGAACGATTTGGTTGATAGTAACACGCAATCTCAGGCCGATATCAGAACTAGAAGAGATAAGAACAAGGAGAAAACTGAAAGTAAAAACGAAAGCGAAGAAGTGGTTTATTTAACCGATGATGATATAAATGATCTCCTTAAGTAAGAAATATCTGACTTCTATTGAAGATTTGAGTGAAGATGAGATTCGCTATTTGATTTCACAGGCAATTGAATTTAAAACGAAAAAGTCTGATAATGGGAACAACAATCAAATTCTAGCCGGAAAAACACTTGCCCTGATGTTTGAAAAACCATCTACTAGAACTCGCTTGAGTTTTGAAGCTGCGATGTACCAATTGGGTGGTAATACAATTTATCTAAATGCTAATGATCTTCAATTATCTAGAGGAGAATCTAATCAAGATACTGCGAAAACAATCTCTCTTTACGTAGACTGTCTCGTATCAAGGGTTCACTCTCATAACACAATTATTGAATTGTCACAAAATTGTAAAATTCCATTGATTAATGGCCTATCTGATTTATATCATCCCTGTCAGAGTCTGGCTGATCTGATGACCATATTGGAATACAAGAAGAGCTTTAAAGGATTGACACTGGCTTGGATCGGAGACGGGAATAATGTGTGTAATGATCTGTTAATGGGATGTGCTAAAGTGGGAATAAATATCAGAGCTGCAATACCAGAGGGTTATGAACCTCCACAGCATGTACTTGAAGTAGTAACACATGAATCAAAATTAAAACAAACTGATTTTACTATTGTACGCGAACCAGTGTATGCAGTAAGGAACGCAGATGTTGTAGTAACAGATACATTTGTTTCTATCGGAAAAGAAAAAGAAGTAGATAAAAGAAAATCAATTTTTATTCCAAAGTACCAGGTAAATGATCAGCTTATGAGTTACTCAAAAGACAACGCAATCTTCTTGCATTGTTTGCCAGCAAAAAGGGGGCAGGAGGTAACGTCAGAAGTTATAGATGGAAAAAAATCAGTTGTCTGGGATGAGGCAGAAAACAGACTCCATGTACAAAAATCACTTTTAGTAAGCTTACTTATTTAGTCTAGGAAATTTTTTAGTCAATTCCGAGATTACCTACGGAGGTCTGTCAATACCATCTATGATATTAGTATGAAACCAGATTGGTGTGGCAACCGGTATTATAGCGAAGAATTGGCTTTGGTTTTTATTTGATTTATCACAGCTATTATGTTTTCTTGCACATATTCAATGTTTTTTTTCTTACTCTGTACTTGATTGTGGTAATTATCCAGTAATATTCTGTATTTTTTTATGGTTTTCATTTGTTTTCGTGGGTTTGGTGATCCTTCAGAACGACGGTTTGCTATTGATTTTTGAGGAGTCATATCTTTTATTATATGAATTACTTTGGCAGGAGGCATGCTTAGTTTCATCTTTTCTAAAATTAATTTAACATCTGAATTGGATAAAGACTTGAATGGTACCTCTTCTTTGTTCTGTATCGCCTTAGCGACAAGTGCTCCGACTAATTTGTGAGCAGTTCTGAAAGGCACTTTATGTCTGATGACAAGTACTTCAGCTACATCGAATGCTGTTGCATAACTGGCGTTTGAAGCTGTGGCCATGACGTCTTTGTTCACGACTAGGGAAGCAATAATGCCAGTTACTATCTCCAAGGATAAGGATACCGTATCAATTGAATTCCAAAATGAAAGCTTTGTATCCTGCAAATCTCTACTATATCCTGAAGGTAGTGCCTTGAGTATTATCATTACACTTGTAAGGTTTCCGATCACTAGTGCTGTTTTTGATCTTATCATTTCCAGAGGATCGGGATTTTTCTTCTGCGGCATTGCACTAGATGTGGATGTAAACTTCTCATCAATTTCAATGAATCCAAATTCCTCAGAAGACCAGATAATCAGGTCTTCAGCACATCTACTTAATGTTATCATAATGGAGGATATATCTGAAAGAAATTCGATCATAAAATCTCTTGAGGAAGTTGCGTCAATAGTATTTGATACAATATTTTCGAAACCTAACAATTTAGCTGTCATCTTTCTATCAAGAGGCAAAAGCGATCCTCCTATCGGACCAGCGCCCAAGGGGGATTGATTGATTCTTTTGTAAAGTGAGAACAATCTCTCCACATCTCGTAATAGACTCTCCGAGTATGACAGCAAATAGTGGGCCAAGTTTCCATTCTGTGCCTGTTGCAAGTGTGTGTAAAGAGGCATTATTGAATCCAAATTTTCTTCAGATTTTTCTAGCAGTAATCTGATCAAATTAATCAGATGAAAAATTATACTAATTAGATCATCTCTTGCTTTAATTTTGATGTCAGTTACAATCTGATCGTTTCTTGATCTTCCGGTTTGGATTTTGCCTCCAATATCAACCCCAATTTTGCCAATTAGGTGTGCTTCAACGGCTTCATGAATATCTTCAAATCCTTCTCTGACCAATCTTTCTGGATTACGTAATATTTGATCTAACCCGTTTACAATAGTTGCAAATTCAAACTTGTTCAGTATATGAATCTTGTAAAGCATTATTACATGAGCTTTGCTACACAAGATATCATAGAAGAGAATTTTGTCGTCGATTTCAATTGAAGACAGGAAATTCAATGTACGTCTATCAAGATCTTCCTTGTGTCTTGATCTATACATGATGAAAACAAACTACTATTGGACTTATTTATTGTTAAACTTTGTTTATATAGTGGTTATCTTCTGTAAAATAATTTCAGAATCGGGAGAAATTCGTTGAAAAATCTTATTGATCTAATAAGAAATTTTATCTTAAAAATTTGTCGCCCTAATAATTATCCAAGAGTAATTATGGGAGTGCGGATTTAAACCGAGCTTGGACATTTAATGTCCAGCAGTTATCATTCTTCATGTTTGGTGAGTTAATCTCCAATCATCGTCTGCCACCTTTCCCTCGTGAAATGGCAGATATTCCGCCACCAGTTTGATTTCAAGTAAAACGTCAGCTGGGATTAAGGGCCTTCCATACTTGATGCAAGTCCTCCTCTAACTCTTGTCCAAGTTTCTTTTGCCTGGGATCATCGTGGTCACCAAATTTCCCGTCAATAAACCCATTAACACATTCTTTTAGAAATATCACGGCATCATTTGATATGTTAACATTAACAATTTTTTGGCCACCAATAACGAATGGCTCTGATTGCATATCTAGCATAGTGTAATCTAAATTTTAGAATTTAGTGAAAATAAAACTTACTGTCTTATCGCCTCGTGATCTACTTTTCAGAAATGTTTTCTCTTCCTTCATTGATTAAATTGTATCGAATGAGTATCCTTCTATTTATTCCTATTAACAAGCCGACAGAAATCATTAAAAGCAAATCAAATACTATGGTTGCAAGGAATACTGTAGAATCACTAGCATAAATTATTCCTCGTCGGCTTGAGCCGAACAAACTACCAATAAACAAGATAGATATTATGATACGAGATGTTGTTCCTATTACAAACACAGCATGTATATGTCCTGCACCCTTTACATAAATAGAAGCAGACTTGGATTCCTTCCAGAACGACATGAGGCGATTTGAATGCAAATATGAATATTGTTGTAAACCAAAAAACACAATCAGATAAGGACCAAGATACAAAATTGGGACGTGAACATGATAGTGGGATTCAAAGATTACAATAGAACTTAAAGCCAAAAAGAAAATGGACTCGACTATAATTTTCGGCTTCGTTACCTTTCTTCCATGTTTAATCCATTTGAGCCTGGTAAGAATTAGAATTATGATTGCTATGCTATACATGCTATATAGTAAAAGCCTATCTATTTTGACTCCATACGGTGGTAACGACTTCTGTGCATCTGATAGATGGAGTTTCGTGGAATCAACATTGTCAAAGGTAAAGGCATATGTAGTTTGTATTTGTGATAGTATAAAGCAAATAATAATTATAATTAACACGAGTAAAGGTGTCCAATTTTCCGTATTGATGCTATATGGTTTTCTAATTATTCTATTACACCATAGGTAAGGCTAGTATCATCCGATTTTAGATTTCCTACTCATCTAATCCTTTCTCTGTTTTTGGTGCTCAAAAAGCTTTTAGCAGCTATTATAGATGGATGATATTCTTCTTTCTGCATTTGATTAGTCAGGCAGAGGACAAACTTCAGGCCCTTTGAGAAATGAGCAGTCTTAATTCTCAGTATTAATTATGCAATGCAAATGGTCTGTGCGGGACGTCAATGAATGGCAAATCGTCCCACACATGTGACTTTTACTATTGAACCGTAGTGCATTAGTCATTGATTTGATTCTTTAAAAACTTTCAATTCATTTGCGATATGTCGTCATTATTTCCGTGTCATTAAGCACGTTTTTCAAGTTTATTAGAATGTCTACATATAGACATGGAGATGATGTTTACAAAGAATTTAGATGCAAAAAGAGGAATCAAAGTGGCTGCCATGACCTTGATAGTTATTTCAGGATTGACGCTTCTAGCACCAACCGTCATAATGGCATCCGCCCAGTCATCGGTCACAGAGGTTAGCGCACCAGGAGTAAAGCCAAATGAATATTATATCTTTACCCAAGAACTAAATGCCGACGAAGCGAAACTTGGTGTGCCAGTTGCGGTGTATACATTAACAAACATTATAGTCCACAAGGGGGACAATGTAACAATTCATTTCTACAATACTGCAGACGAAGCGAAAGATAGACACACATTCACTATGCAATCACCCTACAAGACGAATCACGATCTGGCTGGTGGGGAGAATGCAACATTTACATTCAAGGCTGATACGGTCGGTGGTTTTACCTATTACTGCACATACGATCTGCCAAGTATGATAGGGCACTTGGAAGTCCTACCATAGATCTGATTTGACGATTTTTTAGGTTCACCGCTTTAAGCATAATACAAATACAAATGAAAATGGAAACTAATAACGGGGCGTTTTTCTGTCGCCATCATCCTGGTCGAACATCTACAAATGTATAATTATCCAGTATTAATTATGTTCAATAAATTTAACGTAAACCTCAGGATTTATTCAATTTAAAACCTTGAATACTGAGAGGGGAAGGAGTTTGTTTACTAAATAAAGAAAAAAAGGATTGTAGGCAACAAAAAATTGTTACCTATGGATTCTACCCTATAGCAGCGAATACATCATTAGATGTAGGAGCTACTACCCCATCCTGTTTAAGGCCGTTGAATGCATTATCTCCGGTGTTTGGTTCTTCTGCTCCGTTAGCGCAGAAAAAGTGATTGCTGTTATCGCTACCTTCACCGCCGGCACCGCCATCTCCGCTATCATCTTTGGCGTCACCGCCATTTGCATTACCTCCGCCATCCTCTACTTTACATTTACCTTCCTGCTTTATTTTGAGGTCTCTATCGCTTGTATTACAGTTGTGGTCACCATTGTCCTTACAATCTCCGGTGTCAGCATATACCGGTGCTGCTTGTATCATTGTTGCTGTCAGCCCTGTCAACATTCCTCCAGACAGAATTACTAACATCAACACATGTTTTGTATTCATGTTTTTTATCGTAAAATGATACTAAACTATGTATAAGTAAATTGGCTAAGAATAAGTGGTAAAAAAAGTAGAGATTTTTTTCTACTTGGATAGTTCTGAAAATATGAATAGGTTCTAAAAACTTAGAAAAGTCTAGTAATATTTTTTATTAGCATTTTGACGTAAAAAGGTGTCGCCTTGATAATTATTTATTGATATTTTTAATGCGTAAAGTTTTCATTGCAAGTGATAATTTTTCGAATAAATAAAATCAATAGTTATATAGTATAAAATTAAAATCAGTATGTATATGAGCCAGGAAATTCAACAACTGCGTAAGTCGATATTTGATGAACTCACAAAGATTGTAGACCCGGAAATCGGAGTCTCCATTATGGAACTAGAACTTATTGATAAAGTAGATATCGATCAAGGAAAAGTGAAAATAGATTTACACCTGACAAGTCCTTTTTGTCCTGCAATATTTGGTTTTAAAATTGCTCAAGACATTCGAGATAACGTTTACAGAATACAAGGTGTCACGGAATCAAAGGTAAATGTAAGCAACCACTTCATGGCTGATGCAATAAATAAGCAGGTAAATGAAAGCAAATTACCTATAAAATAGTTTATTTCAATAAAAGTTCAACTACCCAATACAAATCTCAGTCAAGGTTTACTTCAATTTTTTCTGCCTGTTTCTTGTTATTCTTGGATACCCCCAGCATATACGATCTTAAAAGCTGTATTCCTAGGGCCGGGTCTACTCCTTTGGGACATACTTTGCTACAAGAACCGGCAAAATGACATCTCCATATGCCGTGTCTGTCATCTACAATATTCAACCTGTTCTTTGACTCATCTCTTGTATCAGCGAAATATCTATACAATTGTGCCAAGGCCTGTGGTCCCGGAAATCTTAAATCCGTTCCAACCGTAGGACATGCAGAATAACACAAACCGCACTTTATACAATAAGAGAATTGGAGATATTTGTCTACATCTTGTGGCGATTGATTATATGAATAAGTCTTTTCTTCTGCAGCAGTTTCAACACTTTCTGTGCTCTGTATGTAAGGTTGAATATTCTTGTGATGCTTATAGAATAAAGAGAAGTCAGTCACAAGATCTCTGATTATGGGGAAATTTCCTAAGGGCTCACATTCAATTGTTGAAGTTTCCAACTCAGAAATTTTCGTGTAACATGCTAACCTCGGAATGCCGTTTATTTTCATTCCACACGAACCACACGACGCCATCCTGCACGAATATCTTATAGCTAAACTTGGATCGATGTAACCTTTTACATACAATAATGCATCCAATACTGTAGTCCATCTTTTGTATGGAACTTCAAAACTGTCATAATAAGATTTGGAGTTCTGTCCTCTATTTTCTCTATATACTTTTAATTTTATTTTATCTTCGATCTTATTATCATTGTTACTCAATATCAGAAATCACAATCCATTTGCCAATATTATTGTTCTAGTTCCATAAGCGATCAACGCAATCATTGAAGAAATAGTGATAACAGTAATTACCTTCTCCCAAGCTGTATTCTGTCTTAGTTCCAACAATATTACTCTTATCCCATTGAATCCATGAACAGATATTAATACAAGGATTGACTCTAGAATGAGAACGTAGAAAATGTTCTTGTAATTTGCAATAATGTAATCATAATTAAGGCTCGATTCGAACGGAACTACTAGCCTCATCATTATATGAATTGCAACAACAAATATTGCAGCAATTCCTGTTATGTAATGAATTTTCATTATCTGACTTTCTTTTAGCACTCTTTGAATTTCCATGATTATTCACCGAACAAAATGTTAAATCCATAGTACATTGCGAGGACAGACAATATTAATGCAATCCATATACCAGATTTTTGTCTGTAATTTAAAGATGAGGGATTGTACGGATAATCAGGCCTGCCGGGAGTTCCTAATCCGATACCAACATGAGTAAAGATTAGGCGAATACCATTTACAGAATGAAATGTACTAGCTCCTATTACCACAATTAGGAATAGATGACCCCATACTGTCTGCGTTAGTTCTAAAAAAGATTCCCATGCATTCAGACCATTTACTATTGTACTCGTTTCATATATATGTCCAATGAAATAAATAAGAAGAAAAACTCCTGTTAGTCTCTGAAACCAGTAGGATACGCGCTCCCATCCGTATCCTGACAGTTTAAGCCAACCCCGTAATCCTTCGAAATTATTTCGAATTGGATGTTCTATCTCTTCCATCAATATTTTCTCTCTGCTGGTACATATCTAGTTAGGGTTACAGGATGCCATGAATATTGTGGATCATCATCACCCTTATAGTAAACTAAAGTGTGCTTTAGAAAATTAACATCGTCTCTAGTAGGGTAGTCAGTCCTGAAATGAGCACCTCTTGACTCACGTCTGTTCAAAGCACCACCAATTATTATTTCTCCAACTCTCAATAATGAATCTATCTCCATTACATTTATGAAATTTGTGTTATATTCCTTTGCGCTGTCGTTGACATGTTTCCAAGACGAATTCCTGAGCTCTCTAACCTTTTTTAGAGCTTCAATAAGGTCATTTTCATTCCTAAAAATATAAGCGTTAACGTCCATCATGTCTGTAAACTGTTTTCTAACTTCATAGGGATTAATCTGACCCCTTCCTCTGAATATTCCATCAAAAATTCTCTTTTCCTCTAATTGTATCAGGTTTTCTGCAATCTTGGTGCTCTTATCTTTATTCTTGTGTGCATAATCTGCAGCGAGTCTACCAGTTATATTCCCCCAAAGCAAGCATTCAGAAGTCGAATTTGCTCCAAGGCGATTTGCTCCGTGAAGACTATTGCATGCGGCCTCACCGGCTGACCATAGTCCATTCATCTCAGTTTGGCCGTCAATATTAGTGTGTATTCCACCCATCATGTAGTGACATACTGGTCGTATTTCTATCGGTTCATTAATAATGTCGACACCTGAGAATTTGATACCTATCTCTCTGATTCCCGCTAGTTTTTCCTTTATTTGCTCTTCTCCCAAATGTGTCAAATCTAATTTAAGGCAGTCCACCCCAGTTTCATGTTTAAATCCCCTCCCATGCTCAATCTCTTTTATCATTGACCTGGAGACTACGTCACGCGGAGCAAGCTCTAATTTTTCTGGAGCATAATTTTTCATGAATCTTTCACCCAAGTTATTAATCAGATATCCACCTTCTCCTCTGGCACCTTCTGTTATTAAAATGCCTGAGGGCAGTACGCCTGTAGGGTGAAATTGGACAAATTCCATGTCCTTTAGTGCCAGGCCGCATCTGTATGCCATATCTAGCCCATCAGGGGTAGAAGAATACGCATAAGTTGAAAAACTGTAAAGCCTGCCAGCTCCGCCGGTAGCGATAATCCCTGAATTAGATTTGAATACATTAAAATTTCCATCTTTCATCTCTATTGCAGTAGCACCAGCAAAGTTGTTGTTACCATCATCTAGTATTGACGTGCAAAACCATTCATTATAAAAATTGATATTATCATATTTTAGACAAGTATCGTACAGTGTTTGCATTTCATAAAACCCGACTTTATCTTGTGCATACGTTGCTCTTGGAAATGAGTATCCACCAAATTTCCGCTGGTCAATTTTACCGTCCTTTCTTCTTGACCAGGGCATTCCCCATCTGTCTAATTGATATATCTCTTTAGGTATTTCATGTGCTAATTTTTCAGCAACATCCTGATCACAGAGGAAATCACTCCCTCTAATAGTATCATAAATGTGAGATTCCATGTTGTCCCCTTCATCAGAAAAGAGTACCGCTGCAGTTCCACCCTCGGCAGAAACTGAGTGCGAGCGCATAACCTGTACTTTTGAAATTACCCCGATACTTAGTTTCTCATTTCTCATTGCACAGGATATGGCTGCACGCAATCCTGCAAGACCTGTACCTATAATTAGTACATCATGTGTAATGTGGTCTGTCAAATAATTATTGCAACCTCAACCATTATCCTTTACGATGACGTCTATATCTGGTAATAAATATATTATTCTTTTTTAATCGGTCTAAAAAATAGATCTATAGTAGATATTCGGAAGCAGAGTTTAATTGTGAGAAATTTTTTTCCATACTTCATGAGCCTCAATTGTACTGGGAAGGTGCTATTGACAACCAATACTTCAGATGATGGCATAGCGGTGGCCGCAAAAAAGAAATTGATAGAAAACGGGATAGACGAATCACAAATAATGTTAGGATATGATATTCAAATGCTTGAAAAAAATGATCTCTATGTTAGCTATGATCCTCCAGATTTAGTAGTCAGAATTGTATATGACAAGAAAGAAAATGGGATGATAAAGATGAAGAATATCATGACCATTAAAATTTGAAGCCACAAATAAATATTAGAGAAATAGATTCATGAAATTAGTTTAATTTATTTGGATTAGATTTTTTCCAATATCATTAATACTTTGCCTTTGTTCCTTATTTCCTGTTTTTATGGTAACAAACCCCTTTTTGAATTCATCACGGTTTATAATTATAATTGCAAACGCATTTTTTAGAGATGCCTCATGAAACTGTTTGGCGATGGACCTACCGTTTATATCATAATCGACAGAATAGTCGAGATCTCTTAGAATTGAAACAATCTCTAAAGCATGTGTTTTTTCTTGTCTGGATCCATATGCAACGTAAATAAGTGGCTTCTTTGCTATCTTTACTTTATCTTTAATAGCAGCTAAAATCCTTTCTACTCCTCCTGCCGCACCGGTCGCATACAACTCTTTTCTGCCAAATGCTTCAGTTAATTTATCATATCTGCCACCACCTACTAGCGATCCAATCTGTGAAGTTGGTTCTTTTGCCTCAAATACTAGTCCAGAGTAATAGTCGAGACCACGTACGATTCTAAAGTCTACTATTGCGTTTTTTACCGTTCTTGATTTAAGTGAATCAAACAAATTTAGGATAGTGTCTAACGATTGAAAGTCTTTTACCTTATCGTAATCCAACAATTTTTCAGGCGAACCATCAAATGATGCAAATTGAATAAAATTCTGCAAATTATTAGAGTCCAACTTTTGATTATATTCATTGATTATTTGATTTGAACTTTTTTTCGATAATTTGTCAATAGCTCTCAACATTTCACTTAAAACTATCTTGTCCGTAATCCCAAGAAATTTTGCAAGGTATTCTTCTAAAATTGACCTATGGTTGATTGCTATAATAAAATTAATTCCAAGTTTCCTTAAAAAGAACGAAACAAACTCTATTACTTCTGCATCTGCATCTACCTCCGCAGAACCAAAAATCTCGATATCCCATTGATGGAAATATCTATACCTTCCCAATTGTGGTTCATCATATCGCCAAACACCTCCAAAAGATGATAATTTTACCGGTAGTTTAAGATCTCTACGCATAGAAACGAATCTCGATAAGCCTATTGTCAAATCGAAGCGTAATGCTATATTCCTACCACCTTTGTCCGTAAAACTATACGTTTCTTCAATTATTGAAGGTCCGCTTTTTGCTTCAAGTGTTGATTGTAATTCCAGTGTTGATGGTTCAATCTGGTTAAAATCAAAGATTTCTACAGTTTCCTGAAATTTTTCTTTAATGAAGGAAATGTTTCCTAATTCCTCATATTGTAAATCCCTCATTCCTCGTGGAAGATCTAAGTTCACAACCATGAAAACCGTATGTCATCATTTAGATTTTGCGATTAGTTATAATAAACCATGACAAAAACAAGGTTCATTGTTCGGTGGGTTCAGATATCTTGATCATGTCACAGATGCATACATTGAGGCATTCGGTGAGAGTATTGAAGAAGCCTTCTCTAATGCCGCTAAAGGGACTATTAATGTAATGTTTGATAACGAAAAAATTCATGGGACGGATAAGGTTGATATTCGAGTGGAAGGGGAGGACTACTACGAATTATTGTATAACTGGCTAGAAGCAGTTTATCAATTAATGACAATAGATAATCAAGTAATGTCGAAATTCGAAATAAAGATCTCACAAATTCACTCAAAATATGAATTAACAGGATGGGTTATGGCTGAATTAATAGACATTACAAAACATGGTTACAGAACTGAAATAAAGGGTATCACCTATCATGCCATGGAAATTCTACAAGAAGGCAAACAACACACGGTTAGATTCATACTTGATTTGTAGTGAATAGGTAAAAAAAACCGTGCTTGGAGCAGAGCCAGGTAGAAGGAAAATAAAAAAACTAGTACGTAGAATTAAGTCAATTGTAGAATAAATGTATGATATTTTTATTTGTAAGAAGCATGTTATATTCAACTTTCTATTCTTGGTCTCATTTCAATCCTATTTGTGAGCCGCAAAATTTCTACAATTCTTAATTCATAAACATTGGATCCGGCATTCCATATCCTCATTCAATTTTCCAAAATAGCTTGATTACAAGATTTAAATATCAATTCCGATGATAAATTGTAACTATGAGTTCGAATTCCAACAAACCAACGCTAGTTGAATTATCAGAAAAAAACTTTGACGAAGTTATTGGTGGTAATAAACCTGTTCTTGTAGATTTTTGGGCAACATGGTGTGGACCATGTCAGTTCATGCTTCCAATCTTTGACAAGCTAGCAAAAAAATATGAAGAAAAAGTCATTTTCGGTAGACTTAATGTTGATGATAATCAAGGCGTAGCAATGAGATTTGATGTATATGCAATTCCTACATTTATTGTGTTTATGAATGGAAAACTTATTGAAAAAGCTGTGGGGGCCGTTGGAGAAAAGGGACTTGAAGGCATACTGGAAAAGTACCAATAACAGAATAAAATGATATCAGAATTCCAAACTTGTAAAATGCAAACTAGATTTAATTTCATTTAAATTCGTTCTTAATTTATATATAGCCAAATGCAGGATCGGCCTCGCGTTTTTTAGACAAAATTAAATTAAAAATTTCCTGTTCATCTTCATTAAGCCTATCTGAAAATCTTTCTAGTATAAGTTTTGCCTCTTTGCCATTGAGGTCAGTATAAAAAATATCGCCTTCATTTATCTGTCGACCAATTGTGGGCCCTTTAATTGAAAGTGCAACTTGCGTTCCTTTACTGGCAAGCTCTAAATTTTTACCATCATGTTGTATTTGATGGATCACTCCTACCCTCTTACCTTTCTCATTCATGATAGATATTTTCTGTCTTAATTTACCTATCAAAATTTCAGCGCCAAATACGGCAGGATTATTCCTTCTAAATACATATCCTTTCAAAAATTGAAATTTGCAGATTGGTGGTATTTCATTGAATATAATTGAATCTTCGTGGGTCTTTTCATATGTTACCCATTCTGAGTAATTCCGAACCAAATTATAAATTATTTTTTCGTCAAAAATTTTTACTTTTCTTTCATGGGCTTCTTTTTGTGCATCTTCAAGTATCTTTACATTGAACCCAAGTACCACTCCAAGATTGCGCTCTTTTTCTCTGACGGCTGAGGCTGAAAGTATGTCCTTGCGTGTAATATTGCCCAAATCGGTAGATCTAATTGGTATGTTCTCCTTTTTCAAAAGTTCAGTAATAGCTTCAATCGAGCCGATGGTATCGCATCTTAGAATAATACCATTAGATTCTGTTTGTATTATTGCTGACTTAATCTCTGATTCAATATTCGATTTTAATCTTTCCTCATCCGCGGGGTTATTGACTACATATAGTGGACTACCAGCAAGAACATCCTCAAGATCAGGAGACGTTATTTTCAGTCCAGCTGCAGCAATAACCTTGTCCACATGTCTAAATTTATCTCTTGGATCTCTCATTTCATCTAGTGGTTTTGGCAGTAGCAGTGCCTTGATTCTAGTCGTGATAACGCTATCTTTTTTCCCAATAACAATTGTATCCCCATGCTTTAGTGTACCATCAAGCAGAATAATATTTGCTGACGGACCTAATCCGATTTCATCGTTTACTTCGAGAACGATACCCTTTGTTTCAGTATCATGCCGTTCAAGTCTTTTAGACATGTATTGTTGAGTTAATCCTACCAGAACTGCTAGGAGCTCGGGTATGCCAGTTCCTGTTACGGCGCTCACTGGGACAATTGCCAATTCCTTTGTAAAATCTTTCACACGCCAAAAGGCCTCTGAACTATATCCCAATCGGGAAAGGGCTCCCACTACATTGTAGACTTTTTCATCCAAGTACGATACAATTGTTGGTTCTTGAATTTTCAATTGTTCTGCGATTAGAATAGAGGTATTTTTTTTCCAACCAGATATTTGATCAATCTTATTGAGTGCGATGACGAAAGGAACTTTTCTATTTTTTAATATATCTAAACTTTCTGTGGTCTGAGCTTCAAGACCTCTGTTTACGTCAACGACAACTATTGCTATATCGGCGGCAGAGCCTCCCCTCATGCGAAGATTTGCGAAGACCTCATGTCCTGGAGTGTCTATTACTAGGAGACCAGGAACGAGATTCTCTGACTTGGAGAGTTTATCGAATAGTTTTCCAGTTATTTCTTGTATTGTTTCGATTGGAAAATAACTTGCACCAATATGTTGAGTAATACCTCCCACTTCTCTGGATTGAACTGCTGTTCCACGAATTCTGTCAAGCAGTGACGTCTTGCCAGAGTCTACATGACCTAATACCACAACAACTGGTTGGCGAAGTCTCACTTAATTAAAAATGATTTTAGACTCTTTTATGAAGCTTTCAACTGAATCAGAAGCATGTATAATGTTATCAGTGAAGCCGATCCCATAGTCTCCTCTAATTGTTCCTGGTAAAGCTTCTGTTGATTTTGTGTTTCCAATCATTAATCTTACAGTTGAAATTGCATTATTCCCTTCTATAATACAGCCAACTGTATTGCCAGAGCAGATGAAAGAAACCAATTCATCGAAAAAATGTTTGTCTTTATGTGCTTCATAGAATCTCGCTGCTGAATCGACATCAAATTGAAATAGCTTGAGATTAACAATTTGAAACCCCCTGTCCTCAAATCTTGAAATGATTTTTCCGACGAGACCCTTCTTAAAACCATCAGGTTTAATGACTATTAGAGTCTTTTCCAGATTTGACATATTTGATCCTTACTTTTTGACCTTAATGCCGCCTTTAACATACTTTCGCGTCCATTTGAATTTTCGGGGGTCCCGTCTTAGCCTCATGTTTTTCTTACACTTTGCCGAACATGTCCATTGAATAGCTCCGTCATTTTTTACCAACATTAATCCCTCGTCTGCAGGAATGTGTTTTCCACAAAAGAAACAATTACGAAGAGAACCAGCTATTTTGCTCAATTGACTTCACTACTTTATCTTTCTAGCCTCTCGCTCAGTTTCTCTCAGCATCAGAATGTCTTTCATTCTGATGGAACCCTTGACATTTCGTGTTAGAATTCGACCTTTATCCTTTCCTTCTAGAACTTTTACTCTAACTTGGATTACTTCGCCTGCTATGCCGGTTCTTCCTACTATTTGTATAACTTCCGCTGGGGTTACCTTTACTTCTGAAGCTTTACTCAATAATGAAATCACTCCTTCTTGTCTTTAATGTTGGCTAGTGTTCCGATAACTTGATCGACTATGTGTTGACCTTCTCCTGCATCAACAATTGTTGCAGCAGCAGATCCAACCTCAATACCGAGGGATTCGCCCAACTGTTGCTTACTGGGTACAAAAATATATGGAGTATTTCTCTCTTCGCAAATGATTGGAATGTGGGCAACAACCTCAGGTGGTTGAACGTCCTCTGCTATTACTATCAATTTGCCAATTCCCCTTTCTATCGCCTTTGTCGTTTCATTAGTTCCCTTTCTTACGCTTCCACTTTGCTTGGCTACCCTAACTGCTTCATATACTGCATTTACAAGATCTTTTGGAGTTTCAAATTTTACATAAAACGGCTTACTCATTTTATTATCCATCACCCATTGGGATCATCTATAATCTACTGAATACAAGCAGAGGCGTATTAAAAATGTTGCCGAGCAAAATATTAGTCTTCACCTAATGTCTCTCTAATAATCCGAGTATATTCATTCACTTTTGAGTTGAGTAACATTTCGTCTGAAGATTCTCCATAAATTCTAATCAGAGGCTCAGTTCCACTGGGACGTAGCATTAACCAGCTCTCTTCATCTAACCAAATCTTAACTCCATCAAGCGTCTCAATTTTCATTGGACTTCCATGATTCTTTACGTTAACTATTACTTTTTTAATTAATCCCATGTCGGAGCACGGAAACTTGGATTTATATTGAAATACTGCTGGAAGAGATAAAAACAATTCCGAAAGCAGCTTTTTCTCGGACGCTAGTAAATCGAGCATTAAGGCAGTAGTGAGCGCGCCATCTCGTACTTGATTTAGTACACCATACATGAAACCACCATTTTCTTCCATTCCGATAAGCGCATTCTGCTTAACCATTTCACGCGAAACTTCAACGCTACCAACTTTTGTATGAAAAACCTCTGAATTATTTTCCTGTGCAATTTTTGTGAGGATATGAGTAGTGTTCACAGGGCATACAATTTTCGCACGCGGGTGTTTAGTGGTAATCAGATATTTGGCTAATAATGTTCCTGTTCTGTCACCCCAGTGGACCGCTCCTAGTTCATCGCAAAATATGGATCTATCTCCATCACCATCGTACGCAGCACCTAGATCAGATTTAGTTTCTTTTGAGATAGATCTTAGTATCTCTAGGTTTGATGGTGTTGGTTCTGATCCCCTTCCCGGGAAACTTCCATCTAATGTTCCATTAACCGTTATTACCGTACACCCAAGTCTCTTTGCCAGTAATGGTGCAACTAAAGATTGAACGCCATTTCCTAAGTCCATCGTTATTTTGAAGTTGTGTTGTTTGATCCTATCTACGTCGACTAATTCTAAAACATCATCAATATATGCATTAATTATCGTTTCATCTTTGAAATTCCTACCTATCTTATTTGAATTAATAAATGTTTTATTCCTAAAAATGTCTTCAACTAATATCTCATCATCCCTTGATAACTCGACTCCATCTTTCGCTATGGGTTTAACCCCATTGTATTCTGGAGGATTGTGAGAGGCAGTTATCATAACCCCGCCTTTAAATTTATTTTTTTTCGTTGCGTACTGCAGACACGGTGTGGGCAAAATGCCTGCGTCTACCGTATCTATTCCATTTGAATTTAAGACAGCGGTAACAATATTAAACACTATGTGACTTGAATTTCGACCATCTCTTCCGATCAAAATTGTACCATCATTATAATAAGCTGCCAATGAGTGAGTCACATCCACCAGGAAATCTAGAGTAAGATCTTTCCCAAAAACTCCCCTAATTCCATTAGTCCCAAACAGTGGCATATTCTTATCGTTAATAACTAAACACCAATATATTCTAAATAATAGATAAATTTGGCCGAATAACTTTAAGAATTTAATGCGGGGGTTGCCAAGCTAGGTCAACGGCGCAGGTCTCGCCCAAATCGAGTGCGATGCTTAGAATGGATAACATTCAAATTCCTAGATCCCTGTTCCTTAGGGATTCGTGGGTTCAAATCCCACCCCCCGCACTAAATTCATAACAATATCTGCTTAACACGTATTATTCTTTCATTTATCTCTACTAAATTTAAAAATTTTTGAATAATTTCGAATTATTCAAACGTCTAAAAACTGCACGATTTTTTGTGTTTTTCATCATGAAAATGAATGTCACAAAAATCTTCGTCACATGTATAACAATGCCATCCTGATAGTGTATAGCAAACAGAACATTTTCGTGTAGGATTATTATAATCAAAGTCCTTTCTTGATTTCCTTAATATTTTCTGTCTCTGTTCAGGACTCATTTCTTGCAAACCAATTCTGATTGGTAAAACATCGAAAAATACCTACTCTACTTTATTAGATCTAAAATTCACCAAAAGTGGATTTATCATCGCTTTAGGATTGGAGTTAGCTTATTTAAGCATTAGTGTTATGATTTTCAGAATCCTTTAATTTTGACGCTTTTTAATAAATTCTAACATTGGGCAGAAATGACAGACTAATAATTGAGGTAACCGTTGTAGGTAAAGACAGAAAAGGCGTTGTTGCTGATGTAACAAATTTTATCTTCAAAAACGATGGAAATGTTGAACAAATAAATCAAAATGTTATCAATGGACTATTTGGAATGCAACTTGAGGCGTCATTTCACCACCATGATTTTAACCAAAAATTATTTGATACGGAACTAAAAATGTTAGCAAAAAAGTTAGACATGGAAGTGAAAATTCACTACCAAGATCCTAAAAGATTAAAGAACATTGCCATTTTTGTAAGCAAAGAAAGTCATTGTCTCATCAAACTTTTAAATGCAAAACGTTCTGGTGAGATAGTTGCAAATATAGTTGTTATTGTAGGAAGTGAGAACACTACCAATTCTATCGCGCAAAAATACGATATTCCATTTCATCACATAGTACACTCCACACAATCGGATGCAGAAAATGAAATTCTGGAAATATTGGATCGCTATAATGTAGATTTAATAGTGCTGGGAAGATACATGAGGATACTGACACCAAACTTTGTATGGCGGTATCCGGATAGGATAATTAACATTCATCCATCGTTACTACCCGCCTTTCCAGGAGCCTACGCCTACGTCCAAGCATATGAGCGAGGTGCAAAAATTGTTGGGTGTACCGCTCATTTCGTAACTGAAGATCTCGATCAAGGTCCTATCATTTGTCAAGAGTCATTCAGAGTTAGACAAGAAGATACCGTCGAGTCGATTAAGAGACGTGGTCAAAAGCTTGAAGCAGTAACATTGCTAAAGGCAGTAACGCTATACCTAAAAAACAGTATAGAAGTAAATTGGGGTCGTGTGGTCCTTAAAAACACTGAATAAACAATAGAATGAGATACTATTCAAATTATGAAAATAATGGAATTGTTTGATTAGTTTAATAACTCAGGTAAATATCAATTCTATTAATGTCTTTTTACAATCTCACTAGTTATGAGATAGAAAATAATGATAGACGCATAATAATCCCTTTAGGTTCAATAGAGCAACATGGGCCACATCTTCCCATAACTACAGACACAATAATCGCAGAGTATTTCGCGAACCAACTTTCAAGAAAGGTTATTTCATATGTACTACCATCTATCCCTTACGGAGTATCATATGAACATCAACCATTTTTCAATATTTCGATTAGCAATGATCTACTCTCAGAACTTCTTGTTCAAATATGTATTTCATTGGGTGAAAATGGTTTTAATTATATCATAATATTAAATGGTCATCATGGGAATAGGGGAGTCCTGCAGTATCTTTCTCAAAAGGTAATTAAGAAAAAGGCAGGAATCAATGTGTTTGGCATTAACTATTGGGAGTTGATTGAAAGGAAGTTCGATCATGCCGGATTTGTAGAAACTTCATTAATGCTCGCTATTGTACCAAAACTGGTTCAAATGAAAAAAGCCAAAAAAGGATATGTGGACGAAAAGAGACTACACGCTACTTATTCTACTTTTCTGAATAATCCATCGTCCTTTAAGATAACAAAAAGTGGTGTTTGGGGCGATCCCACGACAGCTTCTGCAAAAGAAGGCAATAAAATAATATCAGTCACAGTCAAGAATCTTGTCAGGTCAATAAAAGAACTTGATGATTTACTCGACTTGTAGATCATTTTTATCTCCTGAATAAGTTTTTGTTATTAGTGAAAAGGGTGTTTTTGATTAGCTCTCAAAATTATCCTTATTTAATATGTGATTAATAACTATTAACTTTAATATAGACCTTCTTTAAGCAATACCATAGGTAGTGAAATAGATGTCGGTTGACATGGCTGTAAAGATACTCGACGAAAGCTTAGGTAAAATAGTGCTCATAAAATTAAAAGGGAGTAAAGTAATTCGCGGAAATTTACATGGGTTTGATCAACATATGAATTTGCTACTAGACAATTCTGTAGAATTACTTGATGAAGGAAAATCAAATGAAATTGGAACAATTATTGTAAGAGGAGATAACGTTGTTATGATATCTCCTCCGCCTCTTTGAGAATATCAATTTGATCCTAGTGGGAGAGAATTAGTATGACAAGAGGAACAACATCAATGGGGAAATTCACTAGAAAAAGGACTCACATAAGATGCAGAAGATGCGGGCACAATTCATTTCACAAAAGAGACAAGCGTTGTGCAAAATGTGGATATCCGGATCCAAAAATGCGTAAATATGATTGGATAAAACGTAGAGTAACATAAAGATTCTAGGGACAAGACTTAACAGTATGTTGTAGTTTAATATCTGATATTTGGACTTGCTCATTGCATCATTTTCAATAGGTCTAGGTGCACTATCTTCCATCGTTTTTCATCATATAAAAAGACAGGGAATAACGATACTACGCAATAATAAGAATAGTAGCATGGAAGTAAATTACATTGATGCTAATAATAGTAGTTCGGATCTTAAATTGATGAAAGCTGAATTGGAATCACTGGAAGTTGAAAAATCTATTATTAATAGTTCGGTGAGAAAAATATATGAAACATTTCAAGAAGGGAAACTAACTCAATTGGAATTTGATAGGCTGATGATAAAATACGGTGAAGATTTAAAAAAATGCGATGAAGAAATTGAACGAACCAGATCAGTTGTTGACTATTACGATTTAAACTCGATTAAGAACAGTCTTGTTTCTATAATAGAAAACAAAATTAAAGTTATAGATACAAAACTCAAGGAAATCTCAGATAGTAATCTTAAAACTCTAACAAAACAACCAAAACAGACTCAAAATGATCTCATTCATCCTAATTTTAAGAATACCTCTTTTCGGACAGAAAATCTGGATAACTCTTTGGGCATTGAAGCCGAAAAAATAAAAAAATTAGAGACTGAAATTACTCTGGCTCTTGAAAAACTCGATAGTTACGAATCCACTAAAGTTAAAGGAATTGAGAATAATGAAAGTTTAAAAAATGATTTAAATCGGATACGTGATCAAAATGTAACTAACAAAAAGGATCCTCTTAGAAATCTNACGCCATCAAAATAATTTAAAAAAAATAATTTGATGGCAANCTCATTANTTANGTATTCATAAATTCATTTTTGGTTATTTTCCAATTCTGAACATTTTGGTACCGCAAGTAGAACATATTCCTTGGGTTGCCGGCTTTCCATTTTTCATAGTTATCTTTTTTTCATCATTCATCATCCTTTTCTGTTTACACTTAACACAATATCCTTCCATAAAAAATAGAATTCGTGTGTGCATAAAAACATTATGCATAAAATCATTATTTGAACAAGAGAATCTGTGATATTTAGGCTTATTAGGAAAACTATATATCATTTGAGTTGCTAGGCTAGTATTTCTCTAAACCAGAGATAATCTAGTATCGTCTTCGTATTTTTCTTAATCATCGATTTTCATTCTATTGAAAATTTATAAATAATCATAAAGTTCGTTGTTTCTTAAATGAAAATTACAGTAATAGGAGCTGGCAAAGTGGGTTCTTCTGTGGCTCTAAATTGCTCAATTAGAGAACTAGGCAATATTTTATTGCTTGATATAATTGAAGGTTTACCTCAAGGAGAAGCAATGGACATTAACCATCAACTGGCGGAGCGAGGTGTAGACTGCAATGTACGTGGTTCTAATAACTATGAAGACATGAGAGGATCAGATTTTGTAATTGTAGTTGCAGGAATAGGAAGAAAACCTGGTATGACTCGTATGGATTTGCTGAAAACAAATGCTGAGATTATAAAGGGAGTATGCAATAATATCAAGAGCTATGCTCGGAATTCAAATATAATAGTAGTAACGAACCCGCTAGACCCCTTGACATACCTTGTAATTAAGTCACTAGCAGGTCAAAGAGCCAATATGATGGGTATGGGTGGAATGCTAGATCTATCACGTTTTAAAGAGCATATCAGCACAGTTACTGGGATATCTAGAGACTCAATTCAAGCTATGGTAATAAGCGAACACGGAGAGAACATGTTGCCACTTATTAGATTCTCAAGTTTGGGAGGCATACCGCTAACTGATTTCATAACGACAAAACAGTCAGAAGATCTCACCGACAAGACAAAAAAGGCAGCTGCTGAAGTAATTTCACTAAAAGGTGCGACAGTATATGCTCCCGGAAATGCAGTTGCAACTATGGTAGAGAGTATCGTAAAAAACAAAAAAACAATACTGCCAGTATCAGCTTTACTGGAAGGTGAATATGGTTACAGCGATGTATGTATTGGTGTACCATGTGTGATTGGAAGTGAAGGAATTGAGAAAATAGTTGAACTAAAATTAAATGAAGATGAAATGAAAGTATTTGACCTTGGAGTAAACAGTGTCAAGAATGCAATTAAAAGTGTATCGATGTGATATATGGATTGAATTCAAAATTCTGATTGAAGGAAATGGAGATTAGAAAAATACTAGAAAAGCTCGCAAAGCGGGAAATATCTGTTACTGCTGCTGAACAAGAATTAAGAATCTATTCAATTGAATATGTTGAAAAAAATTTAGCAAAAATTGATCCTCTTCGGGAAATGAGGAGCGGTATACCTGAAGTGATTTTTGCGCAAGGGAAAGAGTATAAAGATCTTTTGAAAATCATTACAGCTACACTTTACAAGAAAAAATTTACGGTTATAAGCAAAGTTAGTGCGGATTATATGGAAAGACTGTGCAGAAATTTTGCAAAGAAAAATTTTAAAATTTTTAAGGGTATCAACACAATTTTGATTTCTACGAATACCTACAAGTTTCCTAAGAGGGAGGGCATAGTAGGTATACTTTGCGCCGGAACTTCTGATATTAAAATAGCTGAAGAGGCAAAAATCATGGCAGAAGTAATGGGAAGTAAGACTATTATAGAATATGATGTTGGAATTTCAGGCGTTCATAGAACGTTGAAGGCCATAGCGAACATGATAAATGCTAAAGTGCACATAATAATTGTAATAGCCGGTATGGAAGGGGCATTGGGTTCTTTTGTTTCTTCAGTTATCGATATACCTGTAGTAGGAGTTCCAACTTCAACAGGATATGGGTATGGTTCAAATGGCATTGCCGCCTTGGCTTCGATGCTTCAGACATGTACGATGGGAATGACAGTGGTTAATATCGATAATGGGATAGGGGCAGGGGCCTTTGCGGCTATGGTAGCAAATAAGATGTCTGCTGTGGACATGACGAAATCGATATAATGATTTATAAGTAATTCATATTCTTGTCAAAATTATAAATAGGATACAAGGGTGAATTTTCAGTTTATGGTTTACAATTCCACATTTAGGAGGATAAGAGAAGGAAAAACAAACTACAGGAAGCGAGAAAAATTATTAATGGGTAGAAAGGATTTTGTAACAGTTAACGTCACTAATCAAAATGTTACAGCGCAATTAATAAGACCAAATCTCCAAGGAGACTTGGTAATGGCTTCCGTACATAGTAACGAATTATTATCATTTGGCTGGAAAGGATCTCGGAAAAATATTCCCTCATGTTACCTAGTTGGGCTCCTATTGGGTAAAAGATGCTTGAAGAAAAAACTAAGTAGTGCAATATTATATATCGGCAAAAGACATTTTACGACAAAAATTGCGGCATGTTTGAAGGGGTTGTCCGAGGCGGGATTAGAATTGCCTTTTCCAGAAAATATTATTCCCCCAGAACAAAGGATTCAAGGCAGTCATATAGCAGAATATGCAAACAACCTAAAAGTAAATGATGCCCTTTACAAATCAAGATTTTCTTCGAACCTAGGTTTAGGACTCGAACCAGAAAAATATAGCAGTCATTTTTCAGAAGTAAAGGATAGAATTGTAAACGAGATAAGAGAAAAAGAATCGGATAAACCACCTAACCATACGACTAGGTCAAAATCGTCCAGAACGAAGGGTGATTCAAAATGAGCGGTTCTAGAAACACTGATCAAGCAACTGTATGGAAGCCCCGAACGGCCTTAGGCCAGATGGTAATTGAAAATAAAATTAGTTCAATGGAACAAATTTATGAAAATGGTTTCCGTATACAAGAATCCGAAATAGTAAAGCACCTGCTGCCAGATATGAAGAGTCAGGTAGTACACGTTGGTATAGTGCAAAAGCAAACCGATGCGGGTGAGATGACTAGGTTTAGTGCGCTAGTTGCTGTAGGGAATGAGGCAGGGTGGTTTGGTATAGGTAAGGGCAAAGCTTCTCAAATGAGAATTGCAATTGATAAGGCAACAATAAATTCATACCTTAATATAATCCCAGTGAAATTGGGTTGTGGCAGTTGGGAATGCCGGTGCACGCAGCTTCACTCCGTACCTTTCAATGTTCGAGGAAGAGGCGGTAGTGTAAAGGTGGAAATTCTTCCAGGACCAAGAGGATTAGGTCTTGTAGCAGGAGAAAACATAAAAAATCTATTAAAGCTTGCTGGTATTAAAGATGCATGGTCAAAAACATCCGGATCTACTAATACTATGACTTCCACTGCGACGGCTATATTTAATGCATTAAACTCAACTTACATAACAGGATGAAAAATGGCCTTATTAGTAGTTAGATTGAGAGGAACGGTAAATGTACCGTACTGGGCTGTCACAACGCTGAAGAATCTTTACTTGAACAAGAGATTTTCAGCTACTCTGGTGCCAGAAACTTCAGACTATTTAGGAATGTTGAGAAAAATTAGTCCATGGGTAGCATGGTCAAAAGCAGATCGTGAAATTGTAAAAACCTTAATTGAAAATAGAGCCAAAAACAAAAATCCACGGTCAGATTCATTAAGTAAATCAAGAAATAGCAAAGACTACATGGGCATCGATGAATTGGTTGAGGTTTTAGTAAATGATAAAATAAAATTTTCCGAGCAAAATAATGTTAAACCTTGGTTTAGTTTGAATCCGCCGAAGGGAGGCTTTAAGAAGAGCACCAAGAGACAGTTCTCAGATGGAGGTACACTAGGCAGTAATAAAGATTTGCTTGAAATTGTAAAAAAAATGATATAACTTGATTGAACAAATAGTGAGTTTTACATTTATATTTACAGATAATCTTTTGATTGTATAGGGTTTATCGAAGATGGCCACCAGATTGAGAAAAAGTCGAAGACATCGGGGTACAAGATATTGCGGATGGGGTCAAATAGGCCAGCACAGACAATCTGGTAGTCGGGGCGGAATTGGTGGAGCTGGAAAACATAAGCACTTTTGGATCCGAACAGTAATTGAAGAGCCCGATCACTTTGGACATGACACTCTTAATTCTTATAGCCGATTCTTAGTCAAAAAATGGATAAATATTAGAGATCTTGCAAATATGTCACTTAGAATCAATGGGAAAAAGGACGGAAAGACGGTTCTAGATCTCAGATCGTTAGGGATTCAAAAACTCTTGGGTGGTGGGACTATAAAGGAAAGTTATGTAATTTCAGTAGCACAAGCATCTGCAGCTGCTAAAAAGAAAATTGAGTCTGCAGGAGGTAGTATAATTTCAAATGAGCACAGTGCACAATGAAAGTCTAGTCAGATCATTCGTTAAATCGGTATCATCATATATACCCCAAGTTGAGAAACCTAAAAAGAAAATTGGATTAAGTGAGAAATTCATTTGGTGCGGAATCGCACTTTTTGCTTATCTTGTTATGGGCCAGATTCCGCTATACGGTGTAACAGATTCACCTAAATTTGATTTCTTGGCATTTGCTAGAGTCATATTTGCAGCACAACAAGGTACGTTACTAGAGTTAGGTATTGGACCAATCGTTACTGCTGGTTTGTTAATGCAGTTGTTAAAAGGTTCTGAGTTGATAAAATTGAATTTCAAAGATCCTGATGATCGTTCTCTCTTTACCTCTGCAACAAAGATAGTTACTATTATTGTCATTGTCGCAGAAGGATCTTTGTATGGTGTTAGTGTTTACGGACACCTGCTTGCCAGTCCAAGTTTTATTCCTATTCTGGTTGCGCAACTTGTTGGGTCAAGTCTTATTGTAATGTACCTTGATGAAACAATTCAAAAAGGCTGGGGTCTTGGGTCTGGCATAAGTCTGTTTATAATGGCAGGGGTTGCTCAAGGGATTATGTGGAGTATTTTTAGCCCAATACCTGCTCAGGACGGACCAGTAGGAGTAATTCCGTACATTATACATTCAGCAGCACAAGGCGACATGTCCAATGTATTATTTAGAACTGGACAGCTTCCAAGCATATTTGGTCTAATAGTTACTTCATTGGTTTTGTTGGCTCTGGTATATGTGCAGGGTATTCATGTGGATATACCTATAGTATCGACGAAGTATAGGGGATTTACTGCTGTATATCCTATAAAGTTACTGTACACTTCTAACATTCCTGTTATTTTGGCGTCGGCACTATTGGCAAACGCCGTCTTTATAGGTCAGATGTTATGGGCAAACTATAATCCCGAAAATGCAAATCCAGTGTTTAACTATATTGCTCAGTTTGATCCACAAAGCTCCCAGTCTCCTACTGGAGGAATATTGTATTACATTACTGCTCCAAGAACGTTTGAACACGCACTTCAGGATCCGCTCAGAACAGTAGTTTATGTTATTTTTTGGACGGGGATAGTTACAGTATTTGGACGTTTATGGGTGGAATTGGGAGGTTTATCCCCTAAATCAGCGGCGAAGAATTTATTGGATGCTGATGTACAGGTTCCGGGTTTTAGAAGAACTCAGAGTTCTGTTCAAACTTTGCTTAACAAATACATACCAGCCGTTACAATAGCCGGGGGGATAATCATAGGGCTTTTGGCGGCAGTCTCAAATGTGCTAAGTGTGTTTGGTACGGGGATTGGGATATTGCTTATGGTGGATATTTTGGTTAATTACTATAACCTACTCATCCGCGAACAAGTGGATGTTCACATGCCTAAACTGGCGTCACTCCTTGGAAGAACCTAGAAAAAAAACAGTTGTGATAGTTGGTGTTCCTGGAGTAGGAAAGAGTACTATTATTTCTAATGCTACGCAGACATTAATAAACATGGGAATGACTGTACGGACTGTAGTTTTTGGGTCTGTTATGTTTGAAGAAGCAAAAAAATTAGGAATTAACCACAGAGATGAGTTAAGAAAACTTTCAATAGAATTGCAACAAAAATTACAAACTAAGGCAGCTAATTATATTTCTAGGGTAAAAGAATCAACTGTAATTGTTGATACCCATCTTTTTATTAAGACCAAATCGGGTTACTGCCCTGGATTACCGATGAATTTGGTTTTGAAACTAAAGCCTGACAGACTAGTCCTGGTGACTGCTAATTCGGAAGAGATTCTAAAAAGGAGAAAAAGCGACAACACACGAGTGAGAGATATAAATTCTGATGACGATATTAAGATGGACATAGATGTTTCGCTGTCAATCATTTCATCACTTTCTATTTTAACAGGAGCGCCATTTGAGATTATTTATAATCATGACAATATGATAGATTCTGCTACATCACGTGTGGTCGAATTACTCAAAAAATCTACTTGATGAAAATAAGTTCAAAAGTTGCATACATATGAATATTGGTTGATGATATAACAATTAAGTGACAAGAAAATTGAAATTTAATAATATACAGGATATCAGTGTCGTTATATCAGGGAGCGCAGCTGTTGGGAAAACTACATTGGCGCACGCTCTTGCAAAAGAATTCGGATTTAAATTGTATAACGGCGGGGATATTTTAAAGGAAATAGCAAGACAACAAGGATACAGAGTATCAGGAAATGATTGGTGGGATTCTGAAGAGGCAATTGGGTTCATGAAAGAACGAAAAAAGAATCCTTTATTCGACAAACAAGTTGACAAAAAATTGCTAGATATTACTACCCAGGGTAACGTTATTATTACTAGCCATACTATTCCTTGGCTGTCATGTGATCCAATAACCTTTTGGCTTAGCGCGTCTCAGCAGAAGAGATCTGAAAGAATGTCAAAACGTGACCAGATCTCATTACCAGATGCTCTACGCATTGTGAAAATGAGAGATCGGGAAAATAGTAAAATCTACAAGAAAATTTATGGCTCTGGATTTGGAGAAAGCTTGGAGGTTTTTGATTTCATGATAAATACTGAAATTCTTACACTTAGTTCACTGGTTTATTTGTGCAAGGAAATAATAAAGAAGATGAAAGTTCAGTAATATGCTATGAAATACCATGACATTAAAAATTGATACTTTAGAGATCATAAATGATGATGTTACTAACAATAAGTATGGACATTACCATAATAATAGACCATTGGATGTCCTTTTAGATTATGGTATTATCTTATTAGATAAGCCTTCAGGGCCAACTAGCCATGAATTGGTTGCTTGGACAAAGAAAATTCTAGGAATTACCAAGGCGGGGCATAGTGGTACGCTTGATCCTGGCACTACTGGTCTATTGCCAATAGGATTGGGAGACGCTACCAAAGCGTTATCTATACTTCTCTTAGGTCCAAAGGAATATTACGCTGTGGCGAGGGTTCATCAACAAAAAGAACTAGATCAAATTGAAGCCATATTTAGAGAATTTACAGGAGAAATTTACCAAAGGCCTCCTCAGAGGTCATCTGTAAAGAGAGCAACTCGTGTTCGAAGAATATACGAACTACAAAGACTAGAGAACGCTGATAACTTACTACTTATTCGCGTGCTGTGTGAGGCAGGAACATATATTCGCAAACTTGTTTATGATATTGGCGAGATACTCGGCACAGGAGCTACTATGTTTGAACTGAGGAGAACAAGAGTAAGCGTCTTTTCGGAAACCGGTGATAAGTTAGCAAGGTTGCATGATTTAGTTGACGCTATGGAGACATATAAAGAGACAAAACAGGAGGAAAAAATTCGATCTATTATTAAACCAATTGAAATGGCTCTTGAAGGAGTTGCCTCTGTTGCAGTAAAAGACTCTGCGGTAGATGCACTCTGTCATGGTGCACAAGTGGCGATTCCCGGAATCGTGGCTATTGATAAGACTATAAAGATAGGAGATAAAGTTGTAATCTACACATTAAAAGGTGAAATTATTGCCCTGGGTGAAGCGATCATGAGTGCGGAAGAGATCAAACAAAATGATAAGGGGATAGCATTCAATATTCAAAGATTGATAATGAAACCTAATACTTATCCACGTGCCTGGAAGACAACTAAAAAGATGGAATGAAAAATTCAAAAATTGACTTAGTTCAGTCTAATTCTTTAGTATTAACTTTTTTGCATGATTTCGGATCCTGAGATATTAGATGAAAGATTATTCGTCTTAACCTTTATCTTTAGAATTATCCTTATTTTGTTCCGAGTTAGTTGAGTTAAGGAGGTTGGTAACGTTATCTTTATTCAAGATCTCATTGGGCGGTTGTTCGGTTGAAGCATTGGTTGCATTTGTAGTTGTTTCTCCTCCTGAATTGGATTGTTCTTCACTTCCAGATTTGAGTTTTTTTCCTACCACTACTGTATTGGATTGTTCTTCTCCACCTTCTGATTTTTGTTGTTTTCCTGCCACTATCGTACTGGATTCTCCTCCTCCTTTCTTAGATTGTTCCTCAGCATTAGTAGCATTAGTCATGTTACTCGCCTCTGGTGTTCCTGCTAGAGCTTGTTCTTCTGCACCTGTCTTGGCCTGTTCTTTCTCACCTTCAGCCTGCTTTTGGTTTTCTCTTGTCTGACCTGGTGTTTCTCCACTAGTAGCATTAGTAGCATTAGTCGCTATGGCTTTAGTTGCATTTGTAACAGGCTCATCTTCATCCTCTTTGCCACCTGTGGCATTAGCTATAGCTGAGTCGACTGATTCAATTTTTTTAATATCTTGTGGGGATGCAACTTGAAGAATTGATTTATTATCATTGGATTTCTCAGATGTTATTTTTTCTAATACGTCAGCTGGAGCAAGTCCTATTCCTGTACTATTTTTCAGATCTTCGTCAACGTGTTTTATAATCTTTGTAGCGTTAACAGGGAGTATCTGTAATATTTCGGTTCTGTTGGTGATCGAGAGCGGATCGCTATCAGGATCCTTAATTGGGTTTTCTTTTGGTAAATCTTGTACTTTCACTGCGTCCGATGGCGGTGGTGGTGGAGCAGCTCCATCTTCAGATTTTGGAACGAAAAGAGGGTTTGTTCCATCAAATGATGGTACTTCTGTCCCAGTTGCATTTGTCGAATTTGCACCTTGACCAAAAACCTGATTAGTTGTTGGATGCATGATAACCATTGCTGACACTAGTATCAATAAACCTACAAAACCGTACTTTAGCAATTTCATTTCGAGACAACCATTTAACATGTTAACGATAATTTAAACAATACTAATAAGATTTATGGATTTGGAAAATATATTAATTCACTAGAGTGTGTCTACACAAGAATTGAATAATAAGTTGTTTAAGATAGAAATCTTACTATAAATGAAATTTTGCGACCAATAAAAAAATACGATCACTAAAAAATATTTAGAAATCTTAGCAATTTGATTTCTTGGTGTCACCTTCTGACGGATGATAATCTAGGATAATATCATGTCCGCTTCCACAGTCAAATTTATCGGCTCCTGAGCCACCTTTGAGTACGTCATCACCAGATCCGCCATTGAGTTTATCATTTCCCTTTCCACCTGATAGTCTATCATCGCCACTTCCTCCAGCTAGGTTGTCCTTACCTGCATAACCTTTTAGTTTGTCATCCCCTTCTTCCCCATATAGCCAATCATTTCCTTGGTTTCCTGCCATCCAATCAGCCCCTTTACTTCCATAAATAAAGTCATTGCCCTTATTTCCTTCTAGTATATCATTGCCCTTTCCGCCTGTTATGTCATCATCGCCACTATTACCTTGAATCACATCGGAATTCTTTCCACCATATATGGTATCATCGCCACCATTCCCTTCAACTATGTCTTCACCATCTCCTGCCAATATGTAATCATCAGCAGAATTTCCCATGATGTTGTCATCTCCATTTTCTCCATACAGATTATCATGTCCATCTTTTCCCCAAATGGTATCATCGCCTTTCTGTCCCCATATGCTATCATCCTTATTAGTTCCTGGAAGATCATCATCACCATTAGTTCCTACGATGTTCTTTGCCATTGCACTATGAACAAGTGATGGAGATAGTGCAACCGCTACAAGTGCAATTAAAGCAACAACTATTTTTTTACCGTTGATAATCTTATAGTACATCTCTTATCTACAACTAGTAGAATGAGCACTAATTTAAGCAGTACTTTTTTTGAGTGAATTATTGTTATATTTGTTAACACAGTGCAGCTTGTAGAATAGTTAAACATCACTTGGACCGTGAATATGATTATAAAGTGCGCCGGGAGAGGGATTTGAACCCTCGAGACCTTCACAGGTCACAAGCTTTCGATACATTAAAGGTTCCAGGCTTGCGCCCTACCAGGCTAGGCGACCCCGGCTCAAAATCTACTCAATTTTTTCTTTATATTAACTATTAATTAGGTTCATGAATCGAAGTTTTTGAAAAAGTTCAATCTTGAAGGATTATTCCTCGCTTAATAGCTTTCCAGACATCATGTCGTACTCATTTATCTTACTATGTCCTAATTTATCGACGTGTTCTTCAACATCAGAACGAAATGAAAAAGTAGATCTACATTCTTTACAAATCCAGATAGATCTCAGATCATAGTTCTTCATGGTTCAATTTGAAATATATTCCATTAAATTTAAAGAATAAGGTAGGAAGTTACATGTTATTCATTGAATAGAATCTTTCTAAAGTTTTAAGTAGTCGATTGTATTGTAAAAAACAAATAATCACGAGATTCTTGAGATGTTCTAGGAAACACTATATATTCATTCTTGCTTCCACAATATTGATGAGCACTACGTCCATTTCAAGCGATTGCAAGAATAATAGGCACCTTGAATGTCTGGATTGCATGTGTAAATGTCATATTCCCGGTACTATGGAGAATTTAGCAAAGAAGATTGCTAAACTTGAGAGAGAAACCCCTGGTGTCGGTGAATCGCTTTAATTTAGCTTTTAATTTATGACTGACTCTAGTTTTTGCAATATCTTGGGCTATTATCAGTCCCACAAAATGATGAACAAACAAGATAAAATTCACTACTTTTCTGTCTGCTCGCCTTTGGTTTGTTTGTTGTCACTTTCTTAAATATTCTGCACGCCTCTTGTTTTACATTTCCTGAAAATTCCCCCTCAAAGATCTTGAATATCGCATTGCCGCCAACTTTCAATACCTTTGTTGAAATGTCTAATGCAAGTAACGTAAGTGATATTTGCCTCTCGTGATCATAATGCCAAATTCCACTAACATTAGGGGATAGATCGGATAGTACTACGTCATATGAAATTGGAAATCTTTGCTTAATAATTTGCAAAACATTTGGATCCTCTATGTCAACTTGAATTACTGAAATTCCAGCAATCGGTCGGACTGGGCTTTTATCTATACCAACAACTTTTCCATTTAAACCACAATATTTCTTTGAGACTTGCAGCCATCCCCCTGGAGCACACCCAATATCTAAAATGGAGTCGTTTATTTTCACTACGTTGTATTTCTTAACAAGTTCTAGTAGCTTATACGAAGACCTACTCCTGTAGCCTTGGTCTTTGGCTAATTTTCTATATTGATCCCTTAACGCACTTTCTATTTTCATATAATACGATTGCTAGCCTCATATCAGCTTGTAGTTTAAAAGCTTTTTCCAATTCATAGTTTGCTTTACGACTCTTTAGTTTCATATCTAAGCTAGTTTCTGTCATATCATCATATATTCTGTACAAATTCACTTTATTGCAAGATAAAGTATCTTTTCATTACAGTTTCCATTCTTAATTTAACAATGTCCTTATCATTCAAAATTTCAGGATGCCTTTGTCTTAGGTGTCTGAGCGCAAACCTAACATTCTGACTACATATTTTACATTTAGCTTTGCCGAACATTAGTAATATGGAAGCGATGTCAGTAATAAAAATTGTCAGACCTTGGATGAAAAAGAGTAGTTTATGAATTACTCCCTTTGGTAAAGATTGGCTAGATTCATAAAAATAGATCAGTCTGACCCAATTTTGCCATTTTCTATCGTCAATTCTAAACTAGCAACATCTTTTGGTAGTGGATACTGTAATACTGATTGAAAATAAACACATATTTTTACCCAATTCCTATAGGCGGTCTTTTATGTTCACTGTGTTCAAGAAGTTTGTGATAATTTAACACATCCGTATTATCAAACATTTTTCCACAAATTTCACATTTCCATGTACTTATCCTTTTAGCAGTTTTACTTGACTGCTCAGAAGACATACTATTATTAGAGAGGTCATTGCAGATAAGCTTTTCATCATGAATTTCGAGATCAATATAATTTTCAAGTTGTAGACGATAATCCAGATGTATAAGCTCACTGTGATTCTAAATAGACAATTTATGCCAGGAATCAGATAACGACTAAAGTTAATTATTGAACAAAATTTTCATTACAGGAAAAATTTCTAAACGTTTGTAAAGTGCAAATTAAGCATCAAATTTCGAAAAACAAAAATTTAGGATAAAAAAACCATATCTGAATGCCAATAACTGATGCGAATAAGAAACACATTGCACAACAGAGAAGGTTATTTTATAAAATATGTTTTGATTGTGGTGGAAAAAATCCTATACTTGCTTCAAGGTGCAGAAAGTGCCATGGAAAACACATGAGGCTCAAAAACAGGACTTTAGGAGCTAAAAAATAGACTCTTCTTAAATTTAGCAAAAAATGGGCGGTTTGAGAATATATAAATATTATCAAGGTGAAATCTAATTATTATGCCAATTAGGACAGGTGAAGAGTATATTCAAAGCTTGAGAGGGCGCAAAATAAAAGTTTACCTTTTTGGCGAACTAGTAAAAGAGCCCGTTGATCATCCTATGATCAGGCCTTCAATTAATGCTGTAGCTGAGACTTATAATGTTGCTTCTACTTCTCCTGAATTGGCGTCTGCACGATCCTCACTTACAGGTAAAGAAGTCAACCGATTTTTACACATTGCCGAAAGTGCTGATGATCTGGTAAATCAAAACAGAATGCAGAGAAAACTGGGCCAACTTACAGGGACCTGTTTTCAAAGATGTGTAGGAATGGATGCATTGAATTCACTATATTCAACAACATTTGAGATTGATAAAAAATTTGGTACTGCATATCATGAACGTTTTAAAACATTTGTAAAGAAAATGCAAGATGACAATCTAGTAATTGGTGGAGCGATGACTGATGTTAAGGGTGATAGAAGCCTAAGTCCTTCGCAACAAGAGGATCCAGATCTGTTTGTTCATATTTCAAAGAGAGATCAAAATGGTATTTACATTTCTGGTGCAAAGGCTCATCAAACTGGATGCATCAATTCACACTGGATACTGGTGATGCCTACTATGAGACTAAGAGATGAGGATAAGCAATATGCATTTGTTGGAGCTATACCCGCAGATGCAGAGGGAATTACTTATATCTATGGCAGACAGTCCTGCGATACTCGTAGTATGGAGAGTGGGGACTTGGANGCGGGAAATTCTAAATTTTCAGGGCAAGAAGCAATGATAATTTTNGATAATGCNTTCATTCCAAATGATTTANTCTTCATGGATGGGGAATACGANTTTGCTTCTATGTTAGTTGAGAGGTTTACTTGTTATCATAGACGTAGTTATGTTTGCAAAACTGGATTAGGGGATGTCTTGATTGGTGCTGCTGCCTCAATTGCTGATTATAATGGAATTTCCAATGCGTCGCATATCAAAGATAAACTCGTCGAGATGACTCACCTTAACGAAACTATTTTCGGTGCCGGGATAGCATCATCATATCAAGCACATAAAACATTATCCGGAAACTATCAAAATGACGACATGCTGGCAAATGTATGTAAACACAATGTAACGAGATTTCCATATGAAATTGGCAGACTTGCGCAAGATATTGCCGGAGGTCTTATGGTCACTATGCCTTCTGAAAAGGACTTTCGCAGTCCTAATACAGGACCACTTCTTGAGAAATACCTGAGGGGTAGAAAAGGAGTTTCTACAGAAAATAGGGTGAGAATTTTAAGACTCATTGAGAATATGACACTTGGACGCAACGCAGTTGGATATCTTACAGAATCAATGCATGGTGCAGGATCACCACAAGCACAAAGGATTCAAATTGCTAGACAAATGCAACTAGGCTACAAGAAAAAATTAGCCAAAGATCTCGCAGGGATTGATGAAGGTGAATCTTCTCAAATAGTGAATGAGCAATCGGAATATTTTGATAGAATATTCGGATTAAGTACAACTTAATTTCTAACGCCTGCTTGATTATTAGTAGTCATGATTGTTTGAATTGGTTTTATTATTGTAAATGTATATTTTATCGGAACGTTAATTATGTAGCAGGATAGGATATGAAAACCAATCAATAATGGATAATATTCAGTTTAAAGATCTGGTTAGAATTTGGAATGATTTTCCTACCAAGGGAATTAAGTTCAAAGACATAAATCCACTTCTGATGACTCCAGATTCATTAAATTATCTTGATGAAAAATTATTCCATATGTGTGGAAATGTTCAAGTAAATAAAATAGCTGCAATTGAATCACGTGGATTTATACCTGGATCGCTTCTTGCGAAGAGCCTTGGTAAGGGATTAGTTCTAATTAGAAAAGAAGGAAAATTACCAGGTCCTACAATTAAACAACCCTATAGCATTGAATATGGTACTAGAATCATGGAAGTTCAAAATGATGCGATTCTGGATGGAGAGAAAATTCTAATTGTAGATGACTTGCTTGCAACAGGAGGCACTGCAGTCGCAGCCGCTTCGCTTGTGGAAAAATTGGGCGGCATAGTTGTTGGATTCGTCTTTATCATTTGTTTAAACTATTTGGATGGGATGGATACACTAAAAAAACATGGATATGACGTTAACTGCATTTTGGAGTATGACTGACTTTTGAAAAATTACCATTCTGAAATCGGCATTATAGGGGGAACTGGGATTTATAATGCTGAATTGCTTGATAATTCAAAATCAATAAAGATCTTTACTCCCTATGGTAGCACTTCTGATTTGATAACGATCGGAGAATATGAAGGCAGATCAGTTGCATTCATTCCGCGTCATGGTAAAGGACATACCCTACCTCCACACAAGGTCAATAGTAGAGCCAATATTTGGGCTCTTCATTCATTAGGTGTAACAAGGATCATAGCGCCATCGGCAGTAGGAAGTCTACGTGATAGATATAAGCCTGGAGATGTTGTTCTACCGGATCAATTTATAGATATTACTAAACAAAGAGACTATACGTTTTATGATGAAGGGCAAGTATGCCACGTGTCATGCGCTGATCCTTTTTGTAATGAATTAAGAGACATTTTTGTAAAAGTTGGTAAAAAGCTAGATTATGATGTCCATGAACGATCTACCTATATTTGCATTGAAGGTCCTCGTTTTTCAACAAAGGCTGAATCAAAATATTTTAAAGATATTTTACAAGGGGATATTATTGGAATGACACTCATCCCAGAATGCGTACTTGCAAGAGAAATGGAAATATGCTACGTTTCCATTGCAACGGTTACTGACTATGATGTCTGGTATGAAAATCCGGTTTCTTCTAAAGAAATTCTTGAGGTTCTCACAAAAAACGCCAATAAAATAAAGGAACTGCTTGCAAAATTCATACCGAGCATTCCAGAATCGAGAAATAAATGCAAATGCAAGACAGCATTACAGGATTCTATGGTTTGATTTGTTTTTTGGTTGTAGGATCTATGAGGTTTACTTCTCCCTCTACAAGTTTTCGTTGCAGGACTAGTTGGAAATTCTCGGTATCATAACCGAGTTCTTTCAATTTGGACAAAGTTTTTTTTGTCAAGTTGAGACTAATATTATGACCCCCTATTCTTCCAAAGGCAATCGCGTTGAACTTTAATTTCGTATCTTTAATAACAAAGTAACCTCTTAGTTTACTTGCATACTCTCCGCCGTGAGCATTTTCTACGTATATCTCCGGTTCATCAGAAGGATACGAGTCAGCTATCACATTGGGTTTGCCTCATTTGTAATTTCGATACTTCTATTTACATTCTTGGACACTAAAAAACTCCACCAATTGTCATCTACTATCTTGTAATCTGAGACCTGAACTTCAACCGATGTTTCGTCGTCAGTATCTAAGAACGATAATCTTCCATCCTTTATTATTCCTATTAATTTCCACCTCTCCTTACCCGCCCTATTTCTATTGATGGCTACGGCCCATTCTTGATCATCTGGAATGGAAGGCATCCCGATATAGTCTACTATTTCTAAAATACCCAATCGTTTCTCTTCACAATATAATTTTTTATCTATAACATTTCTCCAGATATCAACGGCTCCTATTGTCCTATTATTTTCATTAATGTTAATCACTCCAAAATAGACCACCTTGTTCTCTGGGATGGTTGACATTAGACAAATAATGGAATCTAATTGCCCTATTTAGTTCTTGCAGAATCCTGCACTTTTTCTAGCACGCTAGCCAAATTATCAATATGGGTGTTCTTTTTGAATTCAGTGCCTGTTCTTTGACAATGAAGGCGATATGCATTTATGATTGAAAATTTAGGGTGAAACGATTGATATTCCCTCGTCAATTCCAAAATCAGTCCTTTCTCAATTAGACTATTTAGCGTATCACTCGTCATTTCAAGGGAAAGATTAAGAGCAGTAGATATTTTGTCAAGTGGTGTTTTTCCATTAAGAATCAGAAATAGGAAACATTGCGCTTCAATTTCTGATAAATTAATCCATGATATAAGGGCCTCCTTAATTTTGTCAAATTTGTGTAGCGTCATTTTTTAAATTATTAGATTAACATCTTCAATGTTGTCAGGGGTTTACTAATAAATAATACGAATGAATTCTTAAAACTAACAAGATAAGAAGAGCTGCTAGAATGAGAATATTTCTTTATATTTTTCATGTCTTTTTTTGATATCATCGGCATTAATACTAACAATCTTTTCAACGCCATACTCCTCAATTGCAAACGAGCCCATAATATTTCCATGTAATACGGCATTTTTCAATATTTTTGAATCCACATTTTCATTTTGTGACAAGAACCCAATAAAAGCTCCACCAAAAGAATCACCAGCTCCAGTAGGATCCTTTATGATTTCAGTCGGATAAGCTGGTAGTGGGTAAAATTCATTATTATAGAAAAGCAGCGACCCATTTTCTGCTTTATTAATTACAGCAAACGCAGGACCTTTTGATACTAACAATCGAGCACAATTGAAAATATTGCTCTCCTTAAACAGCAATTTGACCTCTGATTCATTTATAATTATGCCATCAACTTTATTTATCATCCTCATCACCTCATCTCTTTTATTCATTATCCAAAAATCCATTGTATCACAAATTATCATTTTTGGTCCGGAAAATAATGCTAATACTCTCATATTTTGCACTGGATCATTATTTGCTAGATAAACATATTCTGAATCAACATATTCATCTGGTATTGTCGATTGGTAATTTGATATGACATTTAGCTCAGTTTTATTAGTGGTCCTTTTTGAAAGATCATGGTCGAAGGAAGAATCATAATGAAAAGTTTTTTCAGTTTGACTGATTGTTAAACCTCTAATATCAAGACGCCTTCTTAGGATCTCCAGAAACGATGCAGGAAAATCATTTCCTACTATCGCCACTATGGATGTGGGTACGTATTTTGATGCCGAAATTGATGCAAATGTAGCAGTACCCCCCAACATTCTTTCAACGGTATGAAAGGGCGTACGAGTAGTATCTAATGCAATGGTTCCAAATACTGTTAGCATGCTGTTCAATCAATAACAACAATAAATAAGTGTTCAACAATATTTTGAATATTGAAGTCGGAAACAAAATATGATAAAATTGTTGTTGGCTTTTCTGGAGCCTCTGGTGTTATTTATGGAATACGACTCTTAGAGATACTTCACTCTATTAATATTCAGACATATCTCATAATCAGTGAGTGGGCAAAAAGAAATATAGAAACTGAAACACATAAAACTTTAGAATATGTAAAATCTCTTTCTTCTGTAAATTACGATAATTTCAAGCTAGACGCCGCCGTTTCAAGTGGATCATTCCTCCATGACGGTATGGTTATAGTACCATGTAGCATGAAATCCCTATCCAGCATTGCAAATGGTTATGACGATACTCTCATTTCTCGTGCTGCATCTGTTACCTTAAAAGAATCACGTACTTTAATTCTAGTTCCAAGAGAAACACCTCTTTCGAGAATTCATCTTGAAAATATGATCAAGTTACAAGATGCCGGCGCGATCATACTTCCAGCGATGCCTGGCTTCTATCATAAACCATCCACTATTGATGAAATTATAGATCATTTGGTTGGGAAAATTCTCGATCAACTAAAAATAAAGCATGAACTTTTCACCAGGTGGAAAGATCAATAAATAAAATCCAGGCATTGGCTTATTTCATTACTACAACCAAAATGAATCGGCAAATTTAATGTCTAGATGTTCGTTTCTATTTTACAATCATTATGCACTTGTAATACGTAACATGTGTCTATCGATTCTTTAGTTAGGCCAATTTTATGTCGTATTAGAATTCAGACCTGATTTGAAGCGATTTATGCCAAACTTCAAATAAAACAACTTATTTAAATTTGTGAATAAAGATAATACACCACGGGTAAATTTCGTACACTCTTATCTTAGTAACGAGTATTAAATATTATCGATTATTTTTCCCATAATTGTAATTTTTCAATTTTTGATTTTCTCTTTGCTTGATAGAGCATTTCGTAAACTGTCTTATGAGATCTTCCATTGACTAATAACATTATTGCATCAAGAGCCAACTTTGTTTCTTCATAGTTTCCGATCAAAGAAACCGTATGTCCGTATATAGAAATAAATGTATTAGTTAACTCTTCTATATTTTTTCTAGCTTTACCTTTTTCACCGATTATTCTTCCCTTAATCCTATTAGTAGAATTGGTTGAGGTTGTAAAGTTACGAAGATCCAAAACCTGAAAGAGCGACTCTTCGTCTAGGATCCTAAATGCTCTTTCTGGAGAAAAACCATTTGAAATAGCATTAATAATGTCTCTTGCCTTTAAAGCTCCATTTTCATCATAGTTTTTAGTTGTCGAAGCTATGGTTATTTGTCCGGTCTTACTTTCAACCTCAATTTCTACATTGCACATTTTGCAAATTTTAATCTTGGTTTTTCCCTTATTTCCTATTACAACCGGTATTCGTTCTTCGGTTATATGGAGTATTAATCTGAGATGTTCATCTTTATCCAAAATAGGCATAATTAGAAATAAGAATTTGTAATTATTTATTTATTGTACGAGATTTTCCACCTAATATGACTGTGTGAACCTATATATCATTAGAAATGGAACATCTGAAAAATACTTCACGCTTGATTTCTTTGCAAGGTTCATTTCAATTGCCTTGTTTACAGTTTCTTTTCCAGCTAAATTTGAGATTGTAGATTTTTTTAAATAAGATTCTATTTCAGATTCATCTACAATTTTATCCATCCAGTAGCTTTTTTCAATATTTATTGTAACATTATCATGATGAATTTGCTTATCAATCAGGTAAAGATCGCATATATTGACCATGATGGAATTTTGGTAATTCATTGTTCTAATTGCATATCTTTGGGATTGGCTTTTCTGTCCGGTATTTTCAATTGTCAAATGATATCTTCAATGATATGTATTTAGATAAGTTTTTTGTTTCACTATCTGATTAACTGTTTTAAATCAGTATAGTGTAAAGTATATTAAAGAATCTTCATTATCATTGTTTGTATTTTTATTATTAAGTAATAATACTATTAATGGACCATCAAATTAATTAGTCCCTCACGCATAATGATGACGTAGAAGAGATTGCCAAAAGACCTAGAATACATGAAGGACAAAAGGAATTTGGATTATGCTTCCATTTCAACTCATTATAGAAGAGTTCTTGTTGTCTGTATAGACCGAGACAATGATCTAGGCAAAAATGGTGGCGTAGAGACACCAGTCTTTGGAAGAGATCAATGTATTAGCGCAGGAACTAGGTTAGCAATTGAAGATCCAGAAGACGCTGACGCCAACTCAATCTTTGGCGCCGTAAAAATATATGAAGAGCTTGTAACAAAGGGATATGAAACTGAGGTTGCTGTTATTGCTGGAGCATATAATCGTGGTGTAGAAGCTGACGAAAAAATATCATCAGAACTAATAGCAGTATTATCTAAATTCAAAGCAGAGGGAATTGTCATTGTTTCTGATGGGGAGGACGACGAAACGGTAATACCGCTAATACAAGCTATGATTCCAGTGATATCTATACAAAGGATAATCATGCGACATAGTAGAAGCGTTGAATATTCATATGCAGTTTTTGGAAAATACATTAAGATGTTGATTTATGATCCAAGATATTCAAAGTTCTTTTTGGGCGTACCAGGTGCCCTCCTTATTGCCAGTGGATTTGCTACTATATTTGGTTTCACTAGAGAAGCCCTGGCACTAGTATTGAGCATACTGGGTGTTGCTTTTGTAATTAGGGCTTTTGACATTGACAAAGCAATTGGATCGCTTAATAGGACTACACCATCAACTTTCATTAGGATATTTTCCACATTTGCGGGGATAATGATTATTTTAGTGGGAATATCTAATGGGATATCAAGTATTCCAGACGGAGCAGTTCCAAAAGATGCTAGCATAACTGGGATTATCACAAATAGAATTGTAGTAGGAGACTTTGTTCATGGTTCAATAACTTTAATTTGGATAGGTCTCGGGACTATTTTCGGTGGGATACTTCTAAGCAATTGGTTTAAAGGGAGTATTAGAATTCTTTCGGATATCCTCCGATTGGTCATACTTGGTTTGATATTTATACCTGCAATTCAATTTACTTCAGTCCTTACTGAGAAAACTAATCCATTTAATCTTATTTCTTCGTTATTTATTGGTTTAGCGATTACGCTAGTGGCTACTACATTTTTGTTTCAATACTTCAGAAACAAGAAAGGTGGGGAACATTTAAAGCATTAGAACAATTCGTTTCATAATGGTTATTATATGATTTAAAATAACTCAAATAGAGAGCATATGAATAGTTTTTTTTATGATCTCATTAATAATAATTGGTTTTATAGATTTTATGAACGTAAGCTAGAATCACAAATAAAACAAGATTCTCTCCCGAGTCATGTTGCAATAATATTAGATGGAAATAGAAGATGGGCAAGATATCACTTCCTGGCAAGCAAGGGAGCACACACCATTGGTGCAGACAAGGCCGAACAGTTACTAACCTGGATCTACGATCTTAGAATTAAAATAACTACGCTTTACGTATTATCAATAGAAAATATGGAACGTGACAAGAAAGAATTGTATGATATCTACGATTTGCTTAGAATAAAACTTGAAAAATTGTACGAAGATTCACGTATACATGAAAGGCAAATGAAGATAAAGGCTATCGGAAATGTAGAAGCCCTTCCAGCATCAATTAAAGATATCCTTTTTAAACTTGAGGAGGAGACGAAGCACTACGAACTCACATATCTAAATATAGCAGTTGCATATGGCGGACAGCAGGAATTAGTTGAAGCGATTCGAAAAATTGCTCGTGATGTGGAAAAAAAGGAATTACAAATATCGGATATCAATGAACAGTCAATTGATTCGTATCTTTATACCTCACATTTGCCTCAACCAGAGCCCGATCTTATCCTCAGGACCTCTGGTGAAAAACGACTCAGTGGTTTTTTGTTATGGCAAAGTGCGTACAGTGAACTAGTTTTCATGGACGTATTTTGGCCTGAATTTAGAAAGATCGATTTAATGAGAGCTATTAGGACATTTCAGAGGCGCCGAAGAAGGTACGGAAAATAAGATAATATTGATATGGCATGCTTTGCTTCTAAGAGATCAATGCCAAATCATGGCGATTATAATCAGAAAGGCCAGTGGTTTTGCCATAAGTGGATCGACAAGAAACATTGGTTAGAAATTCATGGATATTCTCCAATTTCCACAAATATCGAATCAGATGAATTTGGTACCATACAAAACAGCTAGTTGAAATGGATTTTTTGTATTGAAATTTAGTATGATGGAAGAAAAATCTGCAGGTTTTATTCTTGTCTCAGACAAATTCCTTAATTCTCGTTATTCCGTATTACTGCTGCATTATAGATCAGGTCACTGGGACTTCCCTAAAGGTAATATTGAAATTAATGAAACCGAAATGCAAGCTGCTACCAGGGAATTGAGAGAAGAAACAGGTATAACAAAATTTAGATTGATACCCAATTTTAGATACACATTAAGTTACAAATATGCCAGAAAATCAAGTTTGATTTCAAAACAAGTAATCTTATTTTTAGCATCAACTAAAGTAAATAAAGTAAAAATATCGGATGAGCATATTGGTTTTAAATGGATTAATATTCACACTTCAGCCAATCAATTAACTTATTCTAATGCCAAAAATGCATTGCAATACGCCATAAATTTTTTACGTGAATTCCATTCAAACATTAATTATTAGATAATCACTATCTTCACTTGGTGATGTTAAGCAAGGATTCATATTTTTCATGCCAAATGACTTTCTTCAAGTCAACTTTATCGTAAAATTATATATAGAATATTTTTCATTCCATGATAAAGATAATTCAAGCTTATACGCCGGTGAACCTAAATCATGGAACACTTAACATTTTCTCGTTAATAGAATTCCTTTGACTTGAGCAATTTTGATAATGTTTTGTGCTTGTCTCTCGAATTTAAGATGGAGCGGCCTATTATAAGATAGTTACTCCCATTATCAATCGCTGATTTAGGGTTCCCTCCTTGAGTACCAATACCAGGGGAATAAATGGGAATTTTGGTAATGGACGTGATATGTTTCAAAGTCTTCAAATGGGTAGCTCCTACAATAATGCCATCAACCCTACTCTTTTTTGCATATTGTAAGAAGATTTCAAACATTGGCAAAAGTTTACTTTCTTTTGAACCTTTCTGCATTATATTCAAACCATATCCCTCTTTAACATTTTTATGGCTCATATAAACAAGTGAAATTACCCCCATTCCAAAATTGTGTGCAAGACGAACGAGGGATCTTAATTCAGTTAATCCAATTATTGGATTTACAATCACTGAATCGAAACCCATAGAATGTAAATATCTTAATGTTACATGATTTGTATTTGTGACATCGTTTAATTTTATGTCAGCTATCGATAGTAAACCATACGAATGTATAACTCTATTAATCTTTTGTATGATGTTCTTACTAAATGGTAGTAAAAGGTGAAAATTAATTTTAATAGCGCATAAATATGGATTGAGATGCCTTATTAAATTTTCAATATATTTTAAATTATGGTAACGTGATTCCAAGTCAAGGGCAAGTATTATGGAGCTTCTATTATTAGCCGATATTTTAGCAATGCGTTCTTTGTATGGGTAAACTTTATTCATTTACTTTCACAAGAGGATGAGCCCCAGATAATTTTATTAATTTGATGTAAATATATCCATGTTCTTCTATGTTATTTGTAAATATCGGATCTACTGATTTTAAACTAGAGTATTTTATAAAACAATGAAGCGGGTTGTCTGGAATTGTAGTATAATAGAAGTAGGAGATTCCGTCAGATTCAGCCATATTCAGCGCTGTCCCTACAACATATTTGGATTTCTTTGTACTCTTAAATACAAATAGCGGAAGTGGTGATTCCTCGTATATCATTTTATATGAGGCTATTTTTACAAGACTTTGGAAATTACTCAGTTTGATTGGCTCATAATTTGAATTCTTTACACGTTTTGGTCTACGCCAAAAGATTGCCGGAAATTTTTCAACTGATATAACCGGAGAATATATGACTGCTGGATTTTGTATGTTTTCCACTATTGCTACATCTTCGTTTCCATTGCTGTTTCTATATGCAAGATATTGACCATGGCTACTATGTTTGACATAATATATTACAGGTATGCTATTGAGAAAATCAATCTGTGTTGCCAATAAATCTTCTTTGCCAGATTTGAATGAGAATGAAAGAAGGGGTGTTCGTTCAAAAGCGCAGACGAGTCTGCCAAAATCGTGGATTGTTGAAACTTCTATAAAGAAAGGCGATTTAAGTTGCAATGCTGTACGTTCTTTAACAACAGTATTAAAATCATACGAATAAAGGAGGTTTATTCACTCAAATCACACCTGAACGTTGAATTAATTGCCAATCCGGCGATCTATTATTTCGTTAATGTCCACTCCGGTTCCTATGAGAACTGCCTTAACACCTAGACCGTCTTCTATCTTCTCGATGAAACCTTTTGCTTGAGACGATAATTTGGAGTATTCATTTACCCCAGCACAATCTGGAAAGACTACGTCTAATTTAGTAACAGCGATTTGGGTTGCACCATTTATCATTACCGATTTCTTAGCCAACTCCATATTAAAGGGGGAAGCTCTTCGTTGTCTACCAGTTACACTTCCGTATTCTAACCAACCCAATTTACTTGCTTCTTCGGCACTAATTTCATTTTCTAAAGGCCCACCTCCTACTCGGGTAACATATGACTTAAAGACAAGGATTACATCATCGACCTTCGTTGGTCCTATACCAATATCAGAACATATTCCAGAAGCAGTAACGTCTTTGGAGGTTACAAACGGATAATCACCATGGTATAATGACAGAAAGGTTCCCTGCGTTCCTTCTATGATTACATTTTGGTTTTCGTCAATTGATTCATTTACAATGTTAGAAACATTTCCAACGTATTGCTTTAATTCATCTATGTCTTTGGCTAATTTCAGGATTCTCAATGCGCGATCGGAATTTGCCGGACCGGTACCACTTCCAGTAGTGCCAACTATTTTCTTTAGGTGCACATCGTTCATATCGCGCTTCATGTGGGATTCGTGAACAATTCCACATTGACTGTCTATTATTATTCTTTTTTCCGCATTATATTTCTGTGATTCCTCCCTCAAAACTTCTGGTGTAACTAGGACTCCCGCGCCAATCAAGAGTTTGGTTTCAGGATTCAAAACGGCACTTGGCAACATGCGAACCTTGAAACTTTGATTATTGTAAACAAATGTATGACCAGCGTTTGCTCCAACTCCTCCTCTTACAGCTATTTTTGGGTCATCTTTAATCGATAGGTAAGCAATAATCTTTCCCTTTCCTTCATCGCCATAAAATCCCCCTACTATTACTGTGCAGGTCATTTTCAGATCCAATTGTATTAAGAGTAAATATAAGGATAATCAAGTTGTGAGCTAGCTAGCTGAGTTAGAAAATTGTATTTGAATAATTCAGAAATTCTAACGATTTAGGATTTATCACATTGTGCGGCTTGACCATGTTTAAAACGCGCGATGATTAGTGCATTCACTGACACAATTTTATATAGTCGATTTGAAATAATGATACTATTTAAAATGGATTACGCAAAGTTGTGTAAACAGATATTAGAACTGGATCCAAAAATTCGTTTTGCAGGTGTATGTGATGAATCGGGTGAAATAAAATTTGGCGGTCAACGTGAAGGACTTGTGAATTTATTAACAGCTGAGGAAACGAAGAGATCAAATTTGCAAGCTCTTGCCAGATGGGGTTTACGCAATTCCTTAGCATCCAAAGTGGGCAAAGGAAAATATGCGATGGCAGAGTATGAAAAGATAAAACGAATAACCGCCCCGCTAGATAGCGATCATCTCCTGCTAGTTACTACCGAAGTAGATGCAGATCATCAAAGTATAATTAAGAATGTTTTGGAATTAATTCAAACATAGTCAACAGTAAATTTAATCTGTCTTTTTGGTTGTTGTCGAGTAAAAAAGTTCACTCGAATCTAGTCTTCCTTTATCCATTGATGTTCGTGTTCTGTGTGCTCATGTGATGCTCCTACACCAGTTACAGCACCCATGAAATCACCATACACGGCTATGACATCCTTTAAGTCTGAAAGCTCCTTAAGAAATTCTAATGTTAATTTGTTGTTAAAAGCGTAATGCGTTCCGCTATCATGTATTGTCGGATTCATCCCAGTTTTGGTAATGATATAAGTTCTCATTTCTTCAGAATTTACCTCAGGCTTTGTAAAAACCTCTATCAAATAAAAAGGGTCCTTTCTTGGATTATTGCGTATTCGCATTAACAGATCATGAATGAGTTTGGGATGAACCTTCGGAAGATGAATTTCATATAGAGTATGTAGCCCTTCAAACACTCTTCTTATTTCATTGAGTTCTGACATTATTATTTTCAATTAATAATATACCTCTCAAAGTATATGAGCATTTTTGAACATCTCGATTACTAAGAGTTATTTTTTAGTTCATATGGGTCTTCAGAAATTGAATGGTTTATTTGTTTCCTGACCATTCTAGGACTCATCATGAATGGAGAAATCGTCTCAGTTCAAGTAAATCAATATCGAATTGATAAGTAAAACTGACAACGTAAGTATAATGTGATACCTTATAGTCTCTGATTACGAAGCAGTAAATAGAAATAGTCCATTAAATATGTTAACGATAGCTTAGAGTTGATATCAAGTAATGTACTCAGACTCCAATAAAAATAGCATAGAAAATTTGCTTTTCATTATCGCGAATTTACCAGATTTTCTGAAATTGCCAATCTGTCGAACTAAAGTCAAGGAATTAGTGGAAATGACAGAAGCAGAAAAAAAGGAGGCTATCATTAGAAGTTTAAATTCTATGCCCATGATACAACCAGATAAGCTAACTGGATTAACTAAAATATGGATGAAGGCGATATCCGAGATAGAACCCGATCAACTTACCCAGATATTGTATTGTTATCTTAGGATATTAAAGAGTGTTAACCTTTTTAAAAAATTTGATCCGAAAATGATATTAAATGAATTTTTTTCGCTTGAAGTGGATGAAAGGAATAAACTACTGGTTTGTCTTAGGGAGGCTTTATTTCTGAACCCAGATAGAGAAACTATTTTGAAAACTATTCCCATGAATATTGCTAAAGTGATATTCAATTAGGGTGTTTCAGGATTTTCAGGATTTTTTTTCAATTCTTCAACTTTGTCTAGACCAAAGAAAGCTCTTTCATATTTTTTTAATGCCTTCCTGTGTTCTGGTAATGACATGTCTAAATGCATTTCATTAATCACCATAACTCCATAAGTAGTCCATTCCTTCCAACACTCATTGCACGACGGATACTTTAATGAGGAAGCGTCCTCAACATCACTTTCATCAAAATTTTTACCACATTTTAAGCAATTCATTTACTGATGATTATGATTAAAGGATATTTTATTGTTTTATTGAAATGAATCAATTCAAATTAAATAATGAGGTTTTTTATAACTATGATACTTCCTAATATGGTCCCTCATCATTTCCATACCTTCAAAATCCACATTGCACTTTTTACATTCATATATATGATTATCATGCATAGTTTGAAAATGGCTCATCAGACTTTCCAATGTACTAAATTTTTCTCCACAAAAAGTGCAGGAACTTTTCTTTAATAAACTAAATTTGCGAAAATTGAACACAATTAAGAGGAGGTTTTTTAGTATTTATATTATTATCATTTTCGAACAAAGGTCTGAGTAAAACTATTGCATGAAGCGAACGCTCAAAATAATCAAAATATTATTATCCCTTTTACAAATATCTTTTTAAATCTCTAATGACTAACCCCGATCTCAAATTCTATTCACGAAATACAGAAGATGTTGCAAGGGATTTGGTAGGCAAAATACTAGTAAGATTGTATGACGATGGAACCAGAAGGGTGCAGCGACTATCTGGATTAATATGTGAAACTGAAGCATATGGTTCAAAGAATGATCCTGCAAGTCATGCGTATAAAGGCGTAACGAATAGGAACTCAATAATGTTTGGTGGAGTTGGTAAAGCCTATGTTTATTTTATTTATGGAATGCATCATTGTGTGAATGTTACTGCCCATTCTCCGTGCAGTGATGCAGGAGCAGTATTGATTCGATCGTTGATACCAATCGACGGAATATATACTATGATGCGACTTTCTAATGTAGAAAGCAAATTCAAAATAACAAATGGACCGGGCAGATTGACAAAGGCACTGGACATAAACAGGTCCCACAATGGACTCAATCTATCTGATAAGCAATCTACATTGCAAATAGAAAATGGTATAAAGCCCAAACAAATTGTTACGACTACAAGAGTAGGTATAAGCAAAGCCAAGCAAAAATATTGGAGATTTCTACTTGGCAATGATTAAGCATCAAAAGGTAAAATTCTATAATATTTAGATCGCTAGTATGCTTAATTACCAATATTTGGCCTTTATTTTCTCGATTACCATTTCGTGTTCGGGGCCTTTTCTTCGGGCATATCTTTCCATTGCGCCTAGAGGAACACCTCCAAGAGTTCTTGCCAATCCTGCAAAAAAGAAATTCTTTATTGGATTATCACGGCCCACCTTATGCATAAATTTCTGAATTCCGTATTTGAAATTATGTTGCCATGTTTTGTACATGACTCCCAACTTGGCAGGGTCCATTGTATTTCCAATATCAAAGAATTCCGATTTTTCAAGTAGCCCAATAGGAACAAATGTCAACGGAGTTGTTGTAAACTTAGAATCAGGCTGTTCCATTTCCAAAGAATGAATTAGTTCAATAGTTTCCCAGCTGTCTTCAACAGTTTCATCATTGTCTAGTCCCATTATTAGCGTAAACGCTGGAACCCAATAGTTTTCATTTAATGTCTTTATCCCATTTTTTACAACCCAATGCCATTCCGATGGCTTAAATGGAGATAATTTCCTATCTGCATATTTTCCAATTAGTCTAATACTTCCTGTTTCAAAACCACACTGGATACCTATCATATTATCTGGTGACGATTTAATTATTTTTGAAATATTGGGTATTAGTCGCTCGTCAGCGATTGCGCCAGCAAGAGTGCCGTGGGTTGGATTGGTGTGTTCTATACCAGTGGACATTATCCCAGAGAATAATTCTTCTAGGGCTTCTCTGTTTGGCTGCATGTTCTTGGTTGTTCTTGGATTCAAACCATATACGAAAATATCATCACTATGTACCCACGCATTCTTTAATCCACCATATTTCATATTGACTTCTATTTCTTTTACGACTTTCTCGACCGGATAATATCTCAAAGGTCTGAGAGTTACATCGCAAAACTTGCAGCCACGTCCACAGCCTCTCATTACTTCAATCATTCCATGCATACTAGGGTTAATTATGGTTGGAATTTCATCAACAGATGGCTCATTCCAATAATGTATAAATCTACCATGATACGTCTTATCGCCTCTTTCAAATTCCTTTATCTCAACTTTGAAAGGATTTTTCTTGAATGGATTTGCAGTTTCAAGCTCATTATTGACTAGTGCGTCAAAAAACTTTGCCCCAGCACCATCAATTTCCGGACCTATTCCACCCAAATCACCTTCCACGATTCCATACAAACCATATTCTTCAATTTTTGCAGGATCGTAATTGTATTGCCAAGTTCCGGAAGCACCTGCTACCACTTTTGCTTTGCTTCCATTTTTTTCCTTTGCTCTGTTAATTTTCATATGGAGATCCTTATTATAGAATTCGTCATATGAGATCTGTTTTCTCCCATAAGTAAAAGTCATAGTTACAGGACCCATGCCAAGAGGATCCATTTCATATGTCCCTACAACTTCAGTTTCGGGGCCAATGAATTTCTCTATATAATCTGGATGTGCAACTACTACATCCTCTTTGTTATAACCGTCCCTGATTAAGGAAGCTTCTACTTTCCTAAGCCCATAAGGCGCATAATTTGCAACCCCATTATGATTTGATATTGGATTACAAATGAAATCAAACAATAATCTTGGGGTAACTTGATTGCGAAGGATTTTGTATACTAAAGTGTCATGTGACCTATTTGGATCAATAGCAGGTGCGCAACCAAAAAAAGATGCTAACGATATGCCTCGATATGGAGACATTAAAGTTCGATCTGCAGTAAGAACAATCTTTGGATATTTCAAGTGGTCCTTATACATACGTTAAAAACGAAGATTTTAAGTTTTCCAAATTATACAAAATATATTTGAAATTCTTACTTTAAAATGATTCTCAGAGTATCATTATCTTGCAATATGTGATCCAATCCTACCTTTTGGGAACTAAACTTAACGCTGCTACCCCAAACATAAGCGTACTTAAAGTTCTTGACAAAATTTCTGTGAATCTTTAGACACACATCACGAATAGTACAATTTTGTTTCATTATGAGAGGCTCATTATCCATTTTATCCCCTCTAGGTTTGAGGAAAATTCTAATGAAAGTCAATTTTTCATAAATGGACCTTTTCAAATTCTCAACGTTTATTTTACGATCGGCAGAGATGGGGATAAAACCTCGTATCTTATAATCAATTTCTGAAATGAAATTACTATCCACCAAGTCGATTTTATTCAATACCACTAATGCAGGTACGTAAATCCTATTACCAGAAACTACGTCTATTAATTGTTCAACGGTTAAGTTTGGTTCCTTGATTATTATGCGCCCGTTATTTATGCCATGGATTCTGAGCACTTCGCTGACTAAATTATTTGGGATATTAGACACTTGGTTGTGAATGGATAAGCCGCCATGATGTCCCTTTTCTATAAAGACTTTTGGAAGGCCCTTGTTAATCCTTATTCCAGCTTCATGAAGTTCTGTCTCCAACGTCTTTAAAAGCTCTGGTTGGAAAACATCTAATACAATTAGTACCAGGTCTGCATTTCTTGCAACTGAGAGGACTCTCCTTCCAAAGCCTTTCCCCTTAGATGCGCCTTCTACTATTCCGGGAAGATCAAGCACCTGAATTTTAGAACCATTGTACTGCATCATTCCTGGCACAGCAGTTAGAGTAGTAAATTGATATGATCCAGTACGCGAATTGGCATTTGTTAATGCATTCAGTAATGTTGATTTTCCTACGCTAGGAAATCCTACAAGAACAACTGAAGCATCGCCAGACTTTCGAACGTCAAATCCCTCATTTTCCTTGCCTGATGAGACAGTTCTCCCGTGCTTATTTTCATCTAAATCGCGCCTGAGTTTTGCTATTTTCGCCTTGAGTATTCCGATATGGAATTCGGTTGCCTTGTTTATTTGAGTCCTATGAATCTCGTCTTGTAATGCTTTAATTTTTTCAGGAATTCCCAGGGTAAGACCACCTATGGTATTTTTCTTTCATTTGATAAATATTTTTGTTCATTCATCATGCTAAAATCATTATGGAAAATCTGAAAAATAATCTACTTATTAAATCTGTAATATAGAAAATTACATTTCTATTGTTGTACGGTCTTTTTCCTCCCATGAAAAAAGATCACAATTGGTATAGGCGACAGAATTAATCCGATCAGTACATAATTAATTGGCGGTATGAGAAAGATTCCCATTTGCGGAATAACTAATTTGACTTTTCCAATGAAATTATTAGAGTTTATCGGAAAATCAACCCCAGGTATGGAAACAGGGCTTGAATCGCCTTTTGTTATTATTATCTTCTTGCCATTTTCCGATGTTATTTCAGCAACACGATGCACTATTATTCTATCTTCCCCCGCCGGCTTATTGAATACTATGATGTCGCCCACTTTGGTGCTATTAAACCCGTGTCCATCACCGATAATTACGAGATCATTTATCTTCAGCGTTGGAAGCATTGTATCGCTAGAGATTACAAACAATGGCAATGGATTATCTGATTCAATTTCGAAGTAATGGTAAATTGAAATAATAATTAAAATTCCTAAGACAAAAACTATGATGTCTTTGATAATAGTTGGAAGACGTGATTTTTCATCTAACAAATTATGAAAAATTATTTATGTAGATCAGATAAATCTTTAGATTTTTATTATTATGGGGCAGCTCAGTCTAATGCCTTTTCATCATATTAGATGATTATTAGTTTAACTCTGAATCTTCACCGCTGCCATAATCCTCTTGATTTTTTTGGTATTTAATATAATCGTCGATTGCTGAGTTTGCTTGCAAATCTGCGTAATAATTTTCAGTTCTCACGATGTGTCTATATTCAACTACATCAAATAATTTTTCAAGATTGGAAACTTCCATTGACATGTTTTTTAATTCTAGATTTCTGATTTTGTATTTTTTTGAGCGTTGATTAACTAACAAATTGCTATCTGATTTGATTCGAATCAACTTAGTTTGGAAACTGCATATTTGTAACGCTCTCTTTAGCGCAAAATATTCTGCTTGATTATTTGTCTTTATTCCAATGAATTCTCTGTAACTAAATACTCTGTTCTTTTCCTTAATGCCAATTATTCCTATCCCTGAAAGCCCAGGATTTCCCCTACTTGAACCATCAATGTAAATCTCGTGCAATAAAACTCAATATTGATGCCTTAATATAACATTAACAATAGCTATCTAACAATCAAATTTAGCATTGCAATTTTTCAGGTCTATTTTTGATGAAATAGACTGGACCTTTTTCAATTATATTAAAGTACATTTTTTAAGTTATTGAGCAGGTGGAAATGAGTGCCTAAAAGAAGAGTAAAAGAAGACAAACCAAAAAAGAGAATGAGCAAAAAACATATTCTAATACCACCGGTTATTATTGGTGTTGCGACGCTTTCTGGACTTCTTATAATGCATTTCTTTCCGGCTCCCACACCAGTTAGTGTATGCCTCAGATCACATCACGAAACCTTCAATGTGCACCCAAGGATAGACGTGGATGTTGATGGACAGAAAAAACTATTACCAGATACTCTTGGTAAAACTAAAGATGGAAAGGAATGCCTTAGAGTTATACATTCAGACAATATAGGCAACGAACTTCACGTTCAATTTGTCCGTCCGGTGAAATTGACGATGGGCGATTTCATGAAAATATATACCTCTAGTAACAATACAATCCAGGTAGTAGATAATACAACTGGAAAGTACACGTATCAGAATATTAATTTGGCTGATTATAATGTAGACTATTCATACTATTCTGGGAACCAGTTTGTTAAAATCAACAATCTGACAATTTCTCCACCCCTTAGTGATACATTCCTTGGAAAGATTTCACTAGTCTCCAAATAGATATAAATAGATAGTATCATTTTTGATAAGGATTGAGTAAATCGGCAGTAATCATAAAGGGTGATGGAACCGGACCCGAACTAGTCGATGCAATGGTTAAGGTTTTGGAAGAGTGTAATTCAAAAATTAAGCTAATTCCATGTGAAGCTGGATCGGAATGGTGGACAAAGAACGGCGGCAATTCATATATTTCTGACGAAGTCTGGCAACTTTTGGAGAATTCTGACGCTTGTTTTAAAGGCCCGACCACCACGATACCCACTTCTCAAGCACCAAGAAGTGTAGCTGTAAGCATTAGGCAGAAATTTAACCTCTATGCTAATGTTCGTCCAATTAAAACATACAGGAATTCTACACATCAATTAGATTTTGTATGTGTAAGAGAGGCAACTGAGGGTCTCTATTCTGGTATAGAATTTAAGATTGGTGAAGATTCTGCTATTGCTATAAGAAAAATAACTAAGAAAAGCTGTGAAAAAGTTGTAAGGCATGGAATTAAACTGGCTGTTGAAAATAACTTTAAGAAAATTTTTGTAATCACTAAGAGGAACATCTTGAAAGAAACTGATGGAATATTTTGGAAATCTGTGCAAGAGATACAATCCGAATTCAGTGAAATTTTTGTAGAGGAATATTATATAGATAATATGACGCAACAATTAGTTAAGAATCCTGAACGGTTTAACAAAAGTATATTGCTAAGTACGAACTTGTTTATGGACATTGTTTCTGAATGTGCTTCTGGACACGTTGGTTCTATTGGGAACGTTTACTCTGGTAACTATGGGGATGATTATGCAATGTTTGAACCTGCGCACGGGAGCGCCCCTAAATACGCCGGTTCTAACAAAGTAAATCCTGTTGCTACAATACTGTCTGGTGCGTTGATGGCCAAGTACCTTGGAGAGAATGAGATTTGCAACGCGATTTTTACTGCTACTGAAGAAACAATAAACGATGGGAAATCGTTAACTTATGACCTGGGAGGTTCGGCATCTCTGAGTAAGATGGCTAATGAGATAGGAAGTAGGTGTAAGCAATATCTACCATGATATAGTAAATAACTATGTTGTAATGAATTAACTTATGGATTTAATTCAAAAATCTGAAGTCTTTCATAAAATAATTCCTTTTGCGCTACTTTTCTCACACTAAGATTATTTTTCGAAATAAATGTAGCCAGTTTTTTAGTGTCGGTAAGGTTTGATATCAGAAATAGGATCTTACCGTCATTGGTTAGCTTATCAATTGCACTTTTAATAAAGTGAATAGAAACTTCGATACCTGTAGGTCCACCATCAACGTTCTTATCAACATGTATTAACCTATTTGGAAGATATGGCGGATTAAACACAATCAGATCAAATTTTACGTTACATAATGCAGATGCAGCATCACAACAGATAACTCTACTATTCGCTGACATCATTAGCAGTCGTTTTAATGAACAGAAATCTATATCCGTTCCTACGGTGATACTATAATTCTTAGACAATTCTCTTAAAATGGTTCCACTACTGGTACCTATCTCCAGTGCGAAATCACCATGATAATGGCTAACTATGCTGGCTAAGAAAATAGTATCGTCGGATGGGCTATACAATGCAGATCTGCTCTAATTTCAAATCTATAATTGTACCAAATATTGACAATTATAATTATCTTATTGCTTAAGATCAATTAATTTGTTGCAAAATTTTACTAGACTTTCAGCGTCCAATTCATCAATTTTATTATAGCTAACGGGGTTGTCTGCGAGTAAGGATATTATTTTCTTGTTTCTGCGACTAAAAAGGTACTCTAGGCTGAAGATGATATCTTTAGTCATTTTCTTTGTATTCCTCCTTAATCTCACAACTTTAGATTCGATTTGCGGAGGCGGTAAGAAGGAATCTTTCTTCACATCGAAAAGTGGCTCAACGTCAAAGCAATATTGGGAAATTACAGAAATGACCGAAAAATTTGGATCACCTGGACGCGCTATTAATTTTTCCGAAAACTCCTTTTGGACCATCAATATCGCTTCCCTGAATTCACGGAATGAAAGCCACTTTACTACCTCTTTTGATCTAGAATATGGTACATTGGATAAGAAAAAATCAAATTCAATATGACATTTTTCAAAAAAATCTTCATTGAAAATCTTGGCGTTTCTCTCGTTTGATAGATAGCTTTTTGCTTCTGAATAAAGTTCCTTCTCAATTTCATAAGAGTATACCGCATAAACAAGCCTTGAAATTTCTTTTGTTAAGTAACCGTATCCGGTACCGAGTTCTAACACTACATCTGTTTTTGCTACATTACAAGATCCGATTATTTTTGAAATGATGTTAAAGTCTACTAGAAAGTGTTGACCAAGATAGATCCTTTTGTCATCGTCCAACGAATAGAGTCATCCTAGTTTCTTTAGTAATTTCTTCAATTATTCTTTTTGTTACTAACTTATGTATATCTTTCAGACCAATTCTTGACTGTATATCAGAAAAGGACGTAAATTGTTCTTTTTCTCTATCATTTATTATACTCATCATGTATGTTTTTCCTATCCCTGGTATCAGCTCAAGTGAATGAATTCTAGGAGTAATTGGTTGAGCGGTGTTAATATATGAAACAAATCGTTCCTCATTTGCGAGAACTATCTTTTCGACAATGGAAGGGAGCTCATTCTTTGCAGATTGTGAAATAGAATCGTATTGTAATTTCCCGAGAACACTCAGTATCTTGTTTCGCCCCTCCTTCCCAATATACACTCTTTCACCTATCTCAAAATTAACATTTTGAACACCAAGCAATTCTAACAAAGTTAGGCGATTTTCACCCATGGCTTGAATGATAATTCCTTCTCTGCCCCTTATTGTTCTCGATTTTCCTCTTATAGAGAAATCTAGGACGTAGGCATATTCTTCAAACTTGTGACTATGGACAGTATAATCATGACTAGTACTTTTATGATAGTTATCTTGATTGGCAGAATCCAATTACTTGCAATAATGTACTGCGTACTTTTTAAGTTTCATGTACCGACCTAATTTTCTGAAGTATACTTTCTGATGTCGAGGTTAAGATTAATTTTTTCCAGCCAAATGTAAAAGCTCTTATTTCCTCTAAAGAGGAAGGCAAAATATTTACAACTTCTACTGCCTCGTCTTCTGTAAGACCACATTCATTTATCAACTCTCGAACAAGTTTTTGTGCTTGTTTTCTGGTTATTTTTGAGAATTTGTTTACATAATCATGAGTCCATCTCTGAATTTGATCCATCTCATCAACTTGCTTGATTTCCAAAATCTCTTTGACATCTGGCAGTGTTACAACTTCTTTTTTTGTGATTTTTGTCAACAGCAATACCTTCTATTTTATAGGCCTAATGTGGTTTAATTTAGTTTGCAAGTACTTTTGTTTATCGCCAACCAGAATTCCTACCTTTACAGTTCTTCTTCCGATATCTTTGATATAACCAACTCTTCCTTGAAACCTGCGATGTGGAGTCGTTTTATGCTCTCTTGGATCAATAATTACTACCACTTTATCTCCTACAGAATAATTAATAAGCAAATGTGAAAGTCCCCTTGACAGTTTACCCTTAGTAAAAATATGTCTGGATTTCCTCCTAATCCCGTGAGATTTTGGCATATTGGATCTGATGTTTGTCCATAATTTAATATTATCTGGCACTCAAAATTTTATGTTCAATGGGTTAAAGTTTTAGAATTTCAAATGACGCTCACATTCATAATTTGCTCCGTTATTTTACTTTTGAGGATCTCCGATTCCTTGTTCATTTATGGTAAATAATATTTCTCTCTCGGAATGATATGGACTATCTACCATTCTTGCAATTCGATTTTTGCCAGCTTTTTTTAGATAGATACGATATGTACTAGTGTGTGCCATAACATTGCCTCCAGTTGCCTTGTTAGGATCGCCAAAAATTGCATCTGGTGAGGATTGTATTTGGTTTGTTATTACCACTGCTATTTTGCAAGTTTCAGCAATTCTTAAGAGTATATGTAATAACCTGTTAATTCGCTGCTGTCTTTCTGACAAGAATGATCTACCAAGAAATTCGGCTCTATAGTGCGATACTATGGAATCAACAATCATGATTTTTATATTATGTAAATTAATAATATTAGCAGATTCCTGAATAATCACTTCTTGATGGGAACTATTGTATGCCTTTGCAACAATTACGTTTTCAAGAACATGCTTAGGATCAATTTTTCTTGCGGAAGCAATGGAGGCAATTCTTTCAGGTCTAAAGGTATTTTCCGTGTCAACATATAGAGCTCTGGATATATTGTGTTTGTCTTCCGCCTCCTGTACAGTAAGGCAAAGTGTGTGACAAATCTGGCTTTTTCCAGTACCGAATTCGCCATATAGCTCCGTAATTGCCCTCGTTTCTATTCCACCCCCAAGCAATTCATCCAAATTTTTTGAACCTGTCGTAATACGATATTCTGATTTTCTTTTTTCATAAAGTTGGTTTGCAGTAATAAAGGGTTTGTCAAAAACACCGATATCTTCTAATAATTCTCTTGCCCTGTTACAAAGAAACGTACATTTTTCCATGGCTATTCCAGTAGCCTCAGCGATATCTATGGGGCCACGTATGACTAGGTCTTTAATGGATCTAAATCCAGCCTCCTTCAAAGAAGATTTAGTTGCCGGACCAATGTCATTTAAAGTATCTATATCAAATATTCCGTCATTACCATTGTCCGACAATTTGTATATCAGATAATACCTTCTAGTTTGGTTTGATTAAATGTTATTGTCAATTGTCTTCTAGCATAGTTACCATGCATCTTCAGTTTTTAGATAGAATTATCTTTGCCAATTCTATTGTTCCTTCAATAGTGTGTACTGCGGACTCAACTGGGGATAGATTTCTTGAAATTAACTCCTTGGTTGTATTGGGGCCTATACTTATCAAAGCATCGACATTTCTTAGATGTCCTATAACATTCAGAAGCATATTATCCATAATGGAGAAGAAAAAACGAACCGCCGATGGACTTGTAAAAATCAGCACTTGTACTTTCTTGTTTTCCAATTCCTTCGAAAATTCGATCCAAGTTTCATTTATTGTTTCAATTTGTGGATGGTATAGATAAAATTCATCCAAGATCATACCCATTGAACCCAATCTGTCCTTTAGAAATGAATTTGAGGCACCACTCCTTGGTATCATAATTCGAGTACCAGGTTTCGGCGACAGTCTTTCTATTAGTTTTACAATACCATTTGATGAATAATCGCTTGGCAGCCATTTTACATAGATATCATTGACTTCCAGTTTTTTTCTTGTTGACGGACCGATTGCAATTACATCGCTTTTCTTTAATTGTTCCCCCAGAAGGTGTGTTAGATTATTTTCTCTCACCATCCCTACAAAAATTTCTACAGAATTAGGGCTCAGAAAGACATAGTAGGCATATTTTTTAGTGCAAATATCGATGAATTTTTCAATAAATTGACGCGATTCTACAGGAACAAGCTTCATAGTGGGTAGCGAAATTGGTGTACCGCCTTGTTCTTTCACTATTCGTATAAAATCACTATTGTTTTTTTCTCCACGTGTTATTGCTATTGTTTTACTAAAGAAAATTTTTCTCAATATTATTATGAAAAGTAGTTATGATAAAAGCATTAAGACTAACATTTTTTCATATTGGAATAATTTACCACTTCGATTCAATCGTTGGGATCCATTCAATTTTGTTTCGTAGTCCGACTACATTTCCAACAATAATTATTGTCGGGGAATGAACCCTATTCTGTTTGACTTTTTTTTCAATGTTATCCAAATTCCCTATTATTACTCTTTGCTTAGTGGTGGTGGCATTTTCAATAATTGCAATTTTAGTCTCATTAGACATTCCTGAGCTAATAAGCCTCCTAATAATATACCCTAATTGTTCCAGGCCCATGAAAATCGCTATTGTATCTGCAGCCTTACACACTGAGCTCCAATCTATAGTCGACCTTTTTTTACTTACCGATTCATGTCCTGTCAATAAGACTACAGATGAGGAATGTTCCCTATGTGTCAACGGTATTCCTGCATAAACTGCTGCCCCATTCAGTGAGGACACTCCAGGGATTATTTCAAATTTGATATTGTTATATGATAGAAATTCAGCCTCTTCTCCTCCACGTCCAAAAATAAATGGATCGCCACCTTTTAACCTCAATATTTTCTGACCTTCTTGAGCATACTTCATCATCAATTCGTTTGTAATGTCTTGACTGGTACTCGGATCACCTGATTCTCTGCCAACGTATACTTTTTTTGAGTGTTGACTAGCAAGTTTGAGAATCCTTTTATTTACTAACCTGTCGTAAAGAATAACATCACATTTTGATAATAGTTTGTATGCTTTCAAGGTTAACAAATCCGGATCACCAGGACCTGCGCCACAAATATACACTTTGCCTTTTGGTTTCACTTTTGGTTGTTCCATTTATCTAGTGCATTTCTCCACTCAATAGCAAAATCTCCTGCTCCCATTGCCAGCAAATCATTTGCCATTTCCATTCCAACTTTAGAAGAGTTTGAAATGGCACCAGATTTTTTTATCCTTATTGATTGCGAACCATCGGCCGAAAAGACAGATGCATGCAATATTATTTTTTTTGTTCTTAAATTAGGTACTGCTATAGCACCTACAGGGAATCTGCATCCGGCATTCAGTTGAAATATCAAGGATCTCTCGGCATCTATGGCATATTTTGTTGGTTTGTCCTCAATCATCTGTAGCATGGTACGTATCTTTTTGTTATCTTTTCTGCATACAATTCCTATCGCCCCTTGTCCTGGAGCGGGAATAAAATCTAGGTAACTAAATCTCTGAACTATTTGGGTACTTAGACCGAGTCTTCTTAGCCCAGCTTCTGCCAGAACTAGAGCTTCGAAAGTTCCATTGATGCATTTTCTTACGCGAGTCTCAACGTTACCTCTTATTGGGATCACTTTTACATTTGGGTTCTTCCTTTTTATTTGAACAGCTCTTCGTAAACTGCTAGTACCTATGCGAGAATTAGGTTTTAATTGTTCAAGGTTTATGTTTGATTTTCCAATCAGAACATCATTTGGTTTTTCTCGCTTCAATACTGATGCAATTACTAGTTCGCTGTCAAGCTCGGTTGGAAGGTCTTTAATACTATGGACTGCGAAGTCTGCTCTCTCTTCTAGTACTGCTCTGTCAACTTCCCTTTCAAAAATCCCCTTCTCGTCAACTGAAAAGAGTAACTTATTTTTATTAATATCTCCAAACGATTTTATCTTAATTATTTGGCATTTTAGTGACGAATCTATTTTGCATAATTTACGGGTCATAATAATAGTTTGTATTAACGCCAACTTGCTTCCTCGTGTAGCCACCCTATAAGCATCATTCACTATTCTTCACTTTTGTCAATCCGTTTGCGAATGCTTCAATTGTCCTATCTATGTCATCGTCATCATGCGAATAGGATATAAAACAAGTCTCAAATTGCGAAGGAGGAATGAATATTCCAGATTTTAGCAATTCATCGAATAATCTTTTGTAAAGAACCTGATTTGATTGTCTAACATTAGACGCATTTTTTATTTGTCCACCTGTAAAGAAAAGTTGGAACATAGATGAGATGTTATTAACCCTTGCGTTTAGTTTCAGATCTCTAATGTGATCCTTAATACCATTTGATAATGTATCAGAAAATCGCGAAAGCTTCGGATATAAGTCATTCTTTACCTCCTTTAATTTTTCCAAAGTTGCGATTCCCGCAGTTACAGAGATCGGATTACCCGCGTAAGTACTTCCTTGAAATACAGTTCCTTTTGGGGATAACAATTCGATTATATCCTTTTTTCCTGCTATAGCTGAAAGCGGAAATCCATTGCCGATTGATTTTGCAAGCGTCATAATATCTGGCATAACACCAAAATATTCTGAGGCACCACCTAGTGATAATCTAAAGCCAGTAACAACCTCATCAAAAATTAGTATGATCCCCTCCCTTTCGGTTAATCTTCTTAATTTATTCAGGTATTCATCTTCTGGAATTATGAGACCCATATTAGCCAAAACTGGCTCAATTATTATGCACGCAATGTCCTTGTTCTGTTTTACCAGTTTCTCAAGAGCATTAATATCATTGTATGGTACTACCAATGTTTGTTTCATCGATTCTACCAAATTGCCGTCATAAGCAGATGTTGAGGCACTTGAGCCTGGGTTAACCATAACATAATCATATGCACCGTGGTAACAGCCATCAAATTTAACAATCTTTTTTTTACCTGTATACGCTCTTGCTAATCTTATGGAATGCATAGTAGCCTCCGAACCTGTATTCATTAGTCTAACCATTTCTATATTAGGTATCAATTCAATTATTAACTCAACCAATCTGACCTCATTTTCAGTAGGAACACAAAAAATGTTACCTTTGTCAAGCTGTGTTCTTACAGCATTTATGACATCAAGAAATGCATGGCCTAGTATGACAGCACCATACCCAAGACAATAATCAATTAGTGTATCATGATCTTTTGTAATAATTTTCGATCCCTTTCCATACGAGGCGAAAAAGGGATATGGTTCATAGAAACGAACAGGACTATTGACACCGCCCGGAATAATTTGTTTTGCTCTATCAAATAGAGTGGACGACAAGCATTGATAGCATAATTTTGTAACTGTTATAATTGTATCTTTACGATCTGTTCAATATCTCTGCAATTTTCTTTGTGTGATATGATATTATGATGTCAGCTCCTGCCCTTTTTATACACGTAGTAAACTCCATTACCACTTCATCTTCGTTAATCCATCCTTCAAGCGCTGCTGCCTTTATGATAGAATATTCACCAGAGACACTATATGCACAGACTGGTAATAAGGTAGTTTGTCTAGTCTTGTAAATTAAATCAAGATAAGGCAAAGCGGGTTTTATCATTACAATATCTGCTCCTTCTTTAACATCCATCATTATCTCATTTAATGCCTCATTTGTATTATGAAAAGGCATTTGGTAAGATTTTCTATCCCCAAATTCAGGCATGGAGTGGGACGCATCCCTAAATGGTGTATAAAGATTTGACGACAACTTTGCCGAATACCCAATTATTCCTACATTATAGAAATTGCTACGGTCTAACGCATTTCTTATGCTTTTTACCTGGCCATCCATCATTGCGGAAGGAGCTACAAAATCTGCGCCAGCTTCGGCATGACTGGTTGCAATCCTCTCAAGTACCTTTAAGCTTTCGTCATTATTCGGAACATTGTCCCTAATAATACCACAATGGCCATGAGAAGTATATTGACACAAGCACACGTCAGTTATTGTAACAATTTTTCCACCAAAATTTTGAAATAATGTTTTTACAGATTTTTGCACAATACCGTCATTACGATATGCTCCAGTTGCTTTGTCGTTTTTGGTTTTTGGAATTCCGAAAATCAAGAATGTTCTTACCCCCAAATCATACAACTCTTGAATATTTTTGACTAGAACTTTTAATGGGACTCTAAAGATTCCAGGCATCATTTCTATTTCTTTAGGCTCATCTATTCCTTCCTGAATAAATACAGGATGGACGAGGTCCTTGACAGACAATCTAGTTTCTGCCAACAAGTTCCTTATTGCTGCTGTTCGTCTTAATCTTCTTAATCTTACTTTTGGAAACCCAATAAACTCGGATTCTTCATTTTGGTTCATAATTGAAAATCCTTGATACTATATTCAGTACTTCTTCGTTTTTTTCTGTGTTGCCAATTTCCTTTCTGAAATTATTCATGGGTGTTGATAAAATGCCTTCGACTATTGCATATGACAATTGTTCGATTACCTCAAATTCTTTCATTCCTTTGCTGATACCAAGCATCCTAGCAGCTTTTGATAATTCTCTGTTTCTGACATCATCAACTATTTTGAATACTGATACCACAAAGGGTTCTGCTTTGATCTTTCTAAATAGGAGATCCATGGATTGCATTCCATTTTGTATCATTTTTTCTGCCAATCTTATCTCTTCATGTCTACGCTTCAAATTTCTATCTACTATTTCTGCAATCTGATCTATATTGACGAGTTTTATACCTGATATTGTTGCTATATTGTCATCTACAGTTCTGGGATTGGAAAGATCAAATATCATCATTCCGCGATTTTTTTTACTACTCTTAAAAATTCTATCGTAAGTAATTAGATAATATGGTGCCGTTGTAGATACAAAAATGATATCGGTGTTGTCGAAATTATGAAGAGCATCTTCAAACTTTACGGGAGTTCCACCGACGGTACTGGAAAATGACTTTGCACGTTCGAAAGTTCTGCTTGCCACGTCAAAGTTCACTTGTCTTTTCCTGAGTGATTTTGCAACAAGTGTAGCCCCCTCGCCAGTGCCAATTAGAAGAACTTTCTTTTTCTGAAAATCATCAAAATATTCTTCTGCCAAATTGACTGCAATTGAGCCAATTGATACACTGCCCTTATTCAAACCTGTATTAGTTCTAATTCTGCTTCCAACTTTTATTGCGTGGTCAAAAATTATTGGAATAAAAGAATCAACATAACCATTCTGACGGGAATATTCAAATGCCCTTTTTACCTGACCCAATATTTGATCCTCTCCAACTACTAGTGATTCGAGACCTGATGTCAATCGCAGAAGATGTTCAATTGCTCCTTTATCCTGATCAATTTCAGCAGGTTTAAACGACAAATCTCTTATTTTAGTAATATTTCTCCAAATCTCAAAGATCTTTTCGACTTCTATTTTATCCACAGCTAGAAAGATTTCTACTCGATTACAAGTTTGTAGAATAATACATTCTCTTATGTCCTCTACGCTGGTCAAAAACATTCTATATGCCATATCAATATCCTTGAAAGTAAATTTCTCGAGAGTATGAATTGGGGCTTTCTTGTGAGTTATTCTCACATTCAAAAGTTTTACTCCATCTGTACTTACTGTATACATGTTTTACTCATTTTTTCCCAATTTTTTAACCTATGTAATGCAGTCATTTTTGCTTGGTCGAGCTTATGTGATCTTAACAAATATTGGATATTTTTATCTTTTATCAATGAGTATAAAAATTCTTTTCGCTCTCTCACTGTATCTATTTTTAGTTTGGCCATTTTACGTGCGTATTCCTGTAAAATGATATTGCTGATATCTGATTCATTGATTATCTTGCGTAACATCTTTTCTGCCTTTATCCTTATTTTTCTTGCCATTATGGGACTTTTTCCTGATGTTGAAATAGCAACTTGTATCAGACCTTCAATATTTACCAGCGACGTATATGAAAAATCGCTTATAATTGGATCGTCAGCGGCATAAACAAAGGAACCAATAGATCTCCCTTTTTCTACTAGCTTCCTGTTCAATTCTTTGTCATCTGTCGCTGCCAAAATTAAGAAAATATTACTGAATTCATTAAGAATTGAAGCATTATTTATTCTCCTTTTTATTAATCTTAATTTTCCATCATCACTCAACTTTTTGAGTTCCTTGTTTAGTCTATTAGTTATCATCGTTATTTCACACCCCTGATCGAGCAAACCATGCACTTTACGTAATCCTTCAGTACCTCCTCCAATTACAATCACTTTCTTGTTAGTTACATTAAGATCGACTATCAATTGGGCGCACCTGGTGTGAACTATTGAGTAGATGGTCATGTATTTATATAATCATTCCATACAATTCTTTTGCATTAAAATTGACATTTTTTAATATCGAATGATTTTATATTTTCATCAAACATATCATATAGTATATATATAATAACGACGTTATAATTTGTAATGACCTCAGATCTGAATATGGACTATAGTAAATATGACTTCAAAGATTCTACAGAGCTTTATGTTTATTTGAGTAAGAAAGGGCTTTCAAAGGGAACAATAGAAGAAATCAGTAAACTTAAGGATGAACCAGATTGGATGCGAGAATTTAGGTTACGATCTTATGAAGTTTTTCTAAGCAAGCCCATGCCAAACTGGGGCGGCGATCTGACTCACATTGATTTTCAGAATATTTACTATTATGCAAAGGCATCTGACAAACAAAGTAAAAGCTGGGAAGATGTACCTGAATCAGTAAGAAATACTTTTGAAAAATTAGGAATTCCTGAGGCCGAAAGAAAGTTTCTAGCAGGAGTTGGTGCGCAATACGAGTCAGAGGTTGTGTATCATAATCTGCGAGAAGATTTGGAAAAACAAGGCGTGATATTTACTGATACTGATACTGCTGTTAAGAAATATCCTGAAATTTTAAAGAAGCATTTTGGTAAGGTTATTCCTCCAGAAGACAATAAATTTGCCGCATTAAATAGCGCTGTATGGTCTGGTGGATCTTTCATTTATGTCCCACGAAACGTAAAGGTTGATCTTCCACTGCAAGCGTATTTCAGAATCAATGCAGAAAATATTGGTCAGTTTGAAAGAACTCTCATAATTGCCGATGAAGGATCAGAAGTACACTATATAGAAGGATGTACTGCACCAGTTTACACAACAGAATCACTTCATTCCGCAGTTGTAGAGCTAATTGCAAAGAGAGGCGCCAAGATAAGATACACCACTATTCAAAATTGGAGTAAGGACGTATACAACTTGGTCACAAAAAGAGCTTATGCATATGAGAATGCAACAGTTGAATGGATTGACGGTAACCTTGGAAGCAAATTAACGATGAAGTATCCAGGGGTTTATATGCTTGGTAGACGAGCACATGCTGAGGTAATTTCAATAGCTTTTGCAGGTAGCGGACAACATCAAGATGCTGGCGCAAAAGCAGTCCATCTGGCTCCAGAAACGACTTCTAGGATTACAAGTAAGTCTGTAAGTAAAGATGCAGGCCGAACTACGTACAGAGGATTATTGCATGTTGCAAAAGGTGCGACTGGAGTAAAATCAAATGTTAGATGTGATGCTTTACTGCTTGACAAGAACTCGCGAACTGACACATATCCCTATGTAGAAGTAAACGAAGATGATGCGACTATCTCACATGAAGCTACGGTTGGAAAAATAGGCGAAGATCAAATATTCTATCTGATGAGTAGGGGATTCTCAGAATCCGATGCTTTGTCATTGATAGTTGGTGGATTTATGGAACCATTTACTAAAGAGCTGCCTATGGAATATGCTGTAGAGCTGAACAGGTTGTTAAAATTAGAGATGGAAGGTTCAGTAGGATAAAACAGCCAAGTACTATTAGAATTGAATAAGGATTTTTTTCAAATAAATCTTACTTTTTTGCAAGGGACTGTTGATTTTAGATATCTTATTAGACTGAAATCCTTATAAACGGCCTACGACTCTCTGATAAGAGAATTGGAGATTCTAAATGGACTTTAGCATAGTAATAATGCAGCTATTTTTTTCTACACACTATTCAGAAAATCCTCCATTCCCATTCTCATTTAGTTCAATGATTGTTGCTGCTCTTATCGCCATTGGGTTGAATGTAGCGTTTGCAATGCTGAGAAAAAAAACTACTGATATTGAAAAAATGAGTAAAATCATGAAAGAATCAGTTGAATTTAGAAAGCAAATGATGGCTGCCGTAAAAAAGCAGGACAAGGAGCAGATTGCAGAACTAAAGAAAAAACAAGCATATGTAAATAAAATGAATCTAGAAGTTCAACAACAGCAAATGAGACCTATGTTTATTTACATGATCCCTTCCTTCATGTTATGGATTCTGGTTTTCCCTCAGATTTTCGGTGGAGTGGTTGCTCTTTCTCCGATTCATCCTGAAATTCCGTTTATAACTTGCAAGCAAGAGAATGTAGATAGGGATACTCAGAAGAGCCCTGATGGAACTCACAAAGGCCCATGTAGGATTGTGGGGCAGATTTATTTGTGGGGATGGTTCCTCATTGTAAACTTTTCTTTTAACGGAATAATTTCTAAACTCACCAAAACAGCACTTCCAAGCATCACATAAATTCTACTTTTTATATTGTGTCAAGGTTGATGAACATGTTATGTTAGATTTCAATTAACGCCTTTTCATTTTATATTCGGAATTCTTGACATTAAGTTAGAAAGATTATTGATAGGGCGAGCAATAATTCTATTGTAGTCATCCACCGTATCCAAATCTTGTGACAAATTATCGGATTTAATTATTATCGTTTGCGCGCCTGCATTTTTTGATGCTTTTATGTGATTAAAATAACTATTACTATCAAAAGACGTTTCAAATAAGTTAAATGGACGTCTGAACAGTATGTTTGTTCCATCCATTCTGATAGAGGGAACAATTATGGCACATTTTTGATATTTGCTAGCCACTGATAACAGTAATTCAATTTCATAAGAATTTAAATATACGAGATCTATGGGAATAATAATATTCGATTTGACCATGTTATCGTTACAATATTTGTCACCGGATTCGATAGCAAAATTCACTCCCCTTTCATTACAAAATATGAATCTGATTCCATAATAGTTTGAAATGCGTGCGACCTTTTCATCTTCAGAAATAGTTACTATATCAGAGATACTTTTACATTTTTTTAAATTAACGATTGTGAATTTTAGCATTAATTCGGTCAATACTACTTTTTGGGTTCTGGTAAGTTTTAATCTAGTTTTGCTCGATTCATATCGCTTAACTGGAATTAAAGCCACAACTTTCAAGATAAGTCAAGCTCTATTGAGATTATTTAATAAATAATTAGACAAGTTAATTTCGTCTTGCAAACTCTCCATGACAATATTAGTCTTGTAGACATTTATCCCTAGATCCCTAATTCTTTTTTCATAGCCATAATCAAATTCAGAGATTACTAGATTTGCTGCAATATCCTTGTAGTGTGATGCTATTCCAAATGGAGATAGTTCTATGCCCATTACTTGCATATACTTTGTAGCTGGTCCACTAAACGCCTTATTTCCGAGAAGGGGACTGACTGCAATAACTTTATCCTTTTTTGATTCAAGTACGTTACGGATTAAGGGAAATGAAATAATTGGTCCGATACTCGAGATTGGATTCCCAGGTGCAATTATAATTAAATCGGAATTTTTGATAAACTCAACTGCCTTCACATTGGCTTTTGCACTTTCAATCCCTTTGTATATTATTTTTGAAACATCAAATCTTGCACTATTTTTGACCCAATATTCCTGTATATGCATGTCGCCGAAGGGAGTTTCTATTCTAGTTTCAACATGATCATCTGAGGGGAGTATAATTTCAATTGATATGGACAACATTTTTCGTACCCAACTTGTAATCCAAGAGAGTGATTTTCCTTGATTCAAAAAGTTAGTTCTCACAACATGGAGGGCAAGATCTTTGTCACCGATATTGAACCAATAATCTTGTCCGAGTTTTTTCATCTGTTCCATAAAGACAAATGAATCATCTAGTATGCCCCATCCCCTGCCTTTATCCAATATACCGGCAAGGCCGTAAGTTATGGTATCAATATCTGGACAAATGTATAATCCATGGAGCCATATGTTGTCTGCAATATTTGGCACTATAATCAAATCATCTGTCATCTTTGATAATCCTCTAGCTAATTTTACGGAGCCTGTTCCACCTGCCAATAGAGTTATCAAAACAAAAGAACACTTTTGTTGATGTTACAAGTTTTTTAAATTTTCCTAAATTGATATCCTGTACATGTGGTATTGGGTCGACCTGGCACATTAATTTTGATGTGTGAGCTGAATCAGTCAAAACTGCAAGGTTAGATAAAGATTATAAGCAGGTTGAAGCAGTTTCTACCCTGTGAATAGTTTTAGATTCATTATTGTGATCTTATTGATAACATTCACAGTTACTTCAATTAGTTCAAATGTTTATGCCGTTCAAATGACAACTGTCTTGTCTCCGAAACAAAATCAAGCTGAACCACTTTTTACTGCAAACCGGTTTATAACGATACAATTTCCGGTAGGAAGTGACCTAGCAAAGAAATACGGTAATATTGATGAGACAGTTAAGTTTAAAGCAAATAGTTCCACGCCTGGGATGGCAGAACTACTATCTGACATAAATAAGGATATCCGCACAGAAAAACAAAGTCCCATTCGTATTGAAAACGGTACTATTGATTATATTGGAACCTTGAAGGGCAGTGGTGATAGAATGATAGTGTCATACAAGATAGTATTTACACCCAGTATAAGTGGATATACTCTTCCAAGCAATAATACAGGAACGTCCTTGGTTGATCTGGATTGGAGAGGCTTTTACACTACAAGACCACTTGAACTTCAAGTCCCTAATGTTGGTAATATCAGTATTAATTACCCAATTAGCTTGATACAAGTTACTCATCCTGATCTAGCTCAGCAACTTGAATCAACACAAGCAAAGGAAATTTTCCAAACACCATTATTTAATTTTCAAGATATTGGAACCCCGATGGATCGTTGGCACTTTTTATTTGATCCAACAGGTAGCCAAGCCTCTACTGCCGGTTCAGGATTTCAAGAGCTAGGCGGGGCTCGAGCAGTTTCCATTTACTCATTAGGCGAGAGTAGTTTTAGGGAAGGAGTTATGGAAGCAAAGGAATCTGATGCAAAGGCAGCGATTAGTGGGACAAATGCCAATGTCCATTCAACTACACCACCACCTAGTGGCCAAATTCAAATACCTGGCTTCGCAACCGTATCTAAGGTCGGAAATTCTGAAATTGCGTATGTTACTGCAAACGCTCCAGAGGGGACTGCAACTGCAACAGGTGGTTTTCCATTGCAGGTACTCGGTGTCCTTGCAGGCATGATGGCTGCTGTGTCAGTATTCGTCTTGTGGAAGGCAAGAAAATAGTCTGATTTCATCTATTATATTTTCACTCCAAACACGTACGAAAGCCCATACTAAAATTCTAATATGAATGCGCAGAATTATTGAGATTATGATTAATTTGGGATAAATCAAGAATTTCATGCCTCGAAAATATCTACCTAATAGTATCATAATTGTCAGCGGTGTATTGGGAAAGATTTTTCATCACTCTATTTTATTTCCTTTTATCCGATTATCTAGTAATTAAAAATGAAAAGTGTGTTTGCTAGCCGTAACCCTCCTTTTGTTCTAAGTGGGATTCCACTGAGCGGTCAACCTGGGATCATACAGGAATGTTCCACCCTTTTTGTCCTTGCTCCACCCAGGTCGGCGGTTTCATTCCAGTATTGACATCTTCAGGCTATTCACCATCATCATCATTTTCATCAACTGGATTACCTTTCTGTTCCGTTGCCAGGTGTCTCCACCTAATTATCGCTAATTTGAGTGCCTGTTATGAGGGAGGAGTTTCCTCTCTTTCGAGTAACCCACACGCTAGCTAACAGAATAAAATCAAAGTTGATGATTAAAAATTTTATGCCCCAAACTCTTTTTCAAGCATCTCTCTTTTTTTACTCATTTGGAAAAGTGAATCAGTGTGCTCATAGGCCTTAGTCCTTGGTCTGCCGAATATCATTGATTGAAACAGAAGGTGATTTTCGGGAATTACAATGCCTGTTTGGTCATCAGAATAAAGAATCTTTAGAGTATCATCACTTTTTCTCATTGTTTCTTCATGGATATGCACCATATTAGTATCATCATGTTTAAACCCAAACTCTCGGGCTTTAACGCGAATGTCAGCGGTGCCCTTTGCTTTACCAAGAACAGCGACTCCAAATTCGTCATGATAAATTTCAGACATAGAATCAAAGTAGGGAACCTTATCTTTGAATCTAATTGTCATTTGATGAAGGTGCATCATTCTTGATGGAACCTTATATGCTTCGACATATAGTTTTACTGACGGCAGGAACGACTTAACATCTTCTTGATGATGCGGATTTTTGTCCCACTCTATGGAGTCCTTAACTTCTTTAGTATCTTCCAAGTCTGCCCATCTCCTGATTAAGGTAACATCATATCTTTGGATCTTATCTCCAAACTTTTCAATCAGTGGTTGCATTATTCTGCCCATACCTGAAACGTTGCAGCTGCCCTGGATAACATACTTTTGATTCGCCACTTTATCATAGTTGATCCTTGAATTGTGAATGATGTCTGCAACCTTTTTTTCACCCGCTCTATCTTCACCTCCTTGAAAAATGGCACTCTTGCCCATAGGAATGTAAAAATTTTTCTTATTTGTATAACCAAAACCATCTTTAGCCGCATCGATTACAATATCGGATGCTTTTACTGCATCGGAGATTGTCCCGGAAATATCATATCCCTTTTGTCTAAAATCTGGCATTTTTTCTTCGGGAACATAAACATCAAATTTCTTAGTAAATGCCTCATCAAGTCTATCATCTATTGAATATTTTCCTATCCCAACAAGTTGAATCTCTTCGTCATGAGAAAACGCAGACGCAATTCTTCTACCTATGTTTCCATATCCATTTATGAATACTCTTACCATTTCTCAATGTTTTTAAGTGAAAATAAAGGATTATTTAATGTATTATTAAATGATTCTTAAACACTGTTTCGAATCAAGGGTTTTAGTATTGATACTAAACTATACACAGGATAAATTATTTATTTCATAAATTATAACCATTAAATATCAATACAGTTAAAAAATTAACATTACGGTATGAAATGATAAACCATAGTGTTTGATATGAAAAAGATTTTAATAATTGATAATTATGATTCCTTCGTTTATAATCTTGCCCAACTATTTGGTAAACTCTCTACGCAACCAGTAGTTATTCGTAACGACAAAATAAGTATAAAAGACATAAAAAAAATGCAACCTGATGGTATAGTTCTATCACCGGGTCCAGGTCATCCCGCTGATCACAAATCATTTGGGATATGTGGTGACATTATTGAATCTATTGGACCAACAATTCCATTGCTAGGTGTATGTCTTGGCCATCAGGGTATAGTGCACGTTTATGGTGGCAAGGTTACAAACGCCCACGTGGTAAAACACGGAAAAACAAGTAAAATAAAGTACCTAGACAAAGAATTATTTGAAAAACTATCAAACCCCTTTGTTGCAACAAGATATCATTCACTAGTGGCATCAAGGGAAAATTTTCCAAAGTGTTTAGAAGTAACAGCAGTATCACTTGACGATTTGGAGATTATGGGTTTAAAACATAAAAAATATCCAATATATGGTGTTCAGTTTCATCCAGAATCGGTACTAACAAAAAATGGTCATCATATACTGAAAAATTTCGTCAAAATAATGAGAAGATAATGTCGACAGATTATTTGCAGCAACAAACAAGAAAAATTTTATCCAAGGAGCAGATAGGGAAAAGCGAATTTAGAAATGCAATAAATCTTGTCTTCTTGGACGAAATTCCTGACTGTACAATTGCTTCTTTTCTAACCGCGCTAACGTATAGGGGAGTTAGTTATGATGAATTAAGAATAATAAGGGAGATTATGATTGCACATTCACATCTAATAACGCCTAACGTAAGTGGTCCCCTCATTGACAATTGTGGTACAGGGGGAGATATGGCTAAATCGTTTAACATAAGTACCGCTGCATCTATAGTTGCCTCAGCTTCTGGGATAAATGTTGCTAAACATGGTAACCGCTCCGCTAGTGGAATGTTTGGCAGTGCAGATTTTTTTGAATATATAGGATTTAATTTGGAAATTTCAGAAAAGACGGTAATTGAGACACTTGAACAAATTGGGTACACTTTCCTGTTTGCACCTAAATTTCATCCTAATCTAAAAAGGATTGCAGGTATAAGAAAGGAGTTAGGCTTCAAAACTATATTCAATATAATTGGGCCGTTATGTAATCCATGCACAAATATTACTGCTCAAGTCATAGGAATATCTGATCCGAAATTTTTCGAACTTGTATCTAACTCCATGGTAAAATCCAACATCAATAAAATTATAATTGTCCATTCATTCGATGGCATGGATGAACTGTCAAATACTGCAAGAAATACGATGCTCATGTTAAAGTCAGGCCATATTGAAAGGATTGAAGTCGATCCAGAAGTATTAGATATGAAGGTTGTGAGAAAGGAACAGATTCAAGTACAATCAAGCGAGGATTCTGTAAAGAGTACATTACATACGATTTACGGAAGATCTACTAGCGCAAAGCAAGATATTGTAGTTCTGAACACAGCACTTGCGTTAATTGCAGGAGAAAAAGCTGAAGATATTAGTGATGGAATAAAAATAGCTCGAGAGTTGATAAAATCAGAAGTCCCAAAGATAAAACTACGTGAGCTAATATCTAGTTGTGGGAACATTCAAAAATTGAATTTTGTAGAAGAAAAATTGTCGTTATAGATTGTATTAATTAGCTTATGCATTGAATAGCACTTGATACATCCAAACCAAAAAGATAAAAAAGAAATTAGGATTTTATCTTCTTTTTGGTTTTGCCTTAGATTTTGATTTTGGTTTTGCCTTAGATTTTGATTTTGGTTTTGCCTTAGATTTTGATTTTGGTTTTGCCTTCCCCTTTACCATTTTGCTAGGGCCACCACCAATCTTGAACATCTTGGTTCCACAAACTGAACATGTTCCCTTAGTTGCAGGCCTTCCATTTTTCATTACTACCTGTTGTTCGCCTTTCATTGCTCTTTTTGCTTTACATTTTACACAATAACCTTCAGTTGCCAACATATTCACTTTATGGTGGTTCCTTATAAGAATAGCTCTGACCAACTTCAAATGGGTAATATTACTCGCAAACACTGTATCCGCTTGTTCTCTTACTCGGTTATGATAGCTTTTAGTTATGTGATACATATAATCAGAAGAGTATATCAAATCAAATCTGAGTGTATTGAGGGCAATTAAATTACACTTGCAGCATATAACCCTCATACATGTGCATATTGAGAAGAATTAATTTTGTTATGGTATATGATTATTTACTCTGCGAATAACATAAGTGAATTTATCTATATAATTTTCCTACCAAATATAAGGTATGTGGTATGTCCAATCATTCGCATTGATGGCCTTGTCTTTCCTTCTCTCGCCTCTATATTGCGGATCATGATCTCTGTGCTCTCAATATCCATAAATCCCACTTCGTTCATGTGTTTTGAAGTTTTCTCCAATTGATTCATAGTAGGACATATTACTGCTACAGATCCACTATTCTTGAGGCATTTGTGAACAATCTGCAAAACATTCCAAGGATCTCCCAAATCAATTATCGCAATATCAATGTCAGTGCGTTCCAATCCTTCAGTCATTATGTCCTGTTTAAACATTGAAACATAATTTTCCATACCTGATTTTTTGAGGTTCTTCCTTGCTATTTCCATGAATTCCTCATTAATGTCATATGTAAAAACGTGACCTGAAGGTCCTACCAAACTAGCAAAGAATGTGGTTAATGAAGCACTTCCGGTACCTATTTCAAGAACATTACAACCACTTTTTAAGCCTGTTCTTATGGCAATATAACCAAGATCTTTGGGATAAACTATTTGCGTCTTTCTATCTGACTTCATCACAAAATCAAAAATTGTTGGAAGCATCAAGTACACTTTTTTTTGTTTTGATGTAATTACTGAAGAACCATACTCAAGCCCCAATATGCTATCAAAATCTATTATTCCTATGTGCGTGTGAAGTTTCTTATTTTTTTCTATCCTAGTTAGCCAATTCTTGCTCGCATGATAAAAAAAAAGTACATACGCGCCATCTTCTATTTCCATCTAAATATTGTGGTTCCATAGAGGTAAAAAAATCTTTTAATTGAAGTTTTTATCTGATTTGATTAATTAATGCAGGAGTCTAAAATGGGGTACCCAATGAAATCTCATACACTTGTCCAAAATTGAGCGATGTATTGCATGTGAACATAATTAACACAATCAGAGCTTCTGAATGAGATGAATTTCTTAAACATGCTAGACTTGATCCTAAAAGGCAGAATTATGATTCAGTTCATCACAAGGTGTAATTATTTACGCTTGTAGTCTCCATCATATGATCTTCTGTCGTAAAAAACAACGGATATGTGACACAAAATGTCCTATACTTATATCAATTTATACACCCTGAAAAGATCTATTTAATTTGGCGAACGGTTGACTTTACCGGTTAATTGCCATGCATTTTTGTTACCTTATGTAACGAACGCACTGCAATTTAGGTGCAACTAAACCAATCTATATAGTAGCGGGAGATTATTTTTCCATTGAAAGTACCATCTTGAAATTAGCATCATTATTTTCGGGGGGAAAGGATAGCACTTACTCAATATTTGAAATGATCAAACGAGGACATGATGTTGTATGTTTAATTTCTATTCAATCTTTGACTAGCGACAGTATGCTTTTTCATTTTCCGAATATTCATCTTACAGAAATTCTAGCTAAGGCAATAGATTTACCTGTGAGAAACTTTCAATCAAAAATTCCAAATCTAAGCGATGAGGTACTAATACTTGAAGAAGCGCTTGTAAGCGTCGTAGATGAATTTGGCATACAAGGAATAGTACATGGTGGCATATCAAGCAAATTTCAAAAAAGGAGTTTTGACGGAGTCTGTAACAAATTGGGAATATCGGTATTTTCACCACTATGGAATTTAGAACCAAGTAATTATCTTCATAAGATAATTGAACAAGATTTTGAAATTGTTATAGTAGCTGTTTCGGCGTTAGGTCTGGGTAGAGAATGGCTCGGAAGAGTGTTGGATCATAACAACCTCAAAAAACTTGAATCATTGTCATTAAGATATGGATTTAATCTAAATTTTGAAGGAGGTGAGGCGGAAACAATTGTTGTTGATTGTCCTCTATACAAGAAAAAATTCAAGATCATACAGGGAATCGTTAAATGGAGTGGAGACAATGGAATATTTGAAATAACAGAATATGAATTAATAGATAAATAAATGCTAGACAACCTTCGCTCAAGTCTTGGGGCGGCTTTAAAAAAGTTAGTCGGTGCATCAGATGTAAATGAAGAATTAATAGATTCTTTATGTAAGGATGTACAACGAGCCCTTCTTCAATCTGATGTTAATGTTAGACTGGTATTGACTATAACCCAAAATCTGAAAAAAAGATCCCTGGAGGAATCTCCCCCCAAGGGTTTATCAAGGAAGAACCACATCGTTTCAATCCTTTATGATGAACTTTCCAGATTGATGGGATATAAGGGCGATCTAGCTGCACAAAATAATCAGCTTGAAGAGCAAGTGATTTCATTTGTTCCTGGAAAACTCAATACTGTATTGATGTTCGGTATTCAAGGTAGCGGAAAAACAACCGTGACCGCTAAGCTGGCTAGATGGCTAACCAAACATGGATACCATGTAGGAGTTGTTGGAGCAGATACGTGGAGACCTGGTGCTCTTACCCAGCTTAAAATGAATTGCATTAAAATTAATGTCGAGGTATTTGGAGATGAATCTACCAAAAACGCTCCTTCAATAGTTAAGAATGGAATTGCATATTTTAGGGATGCAGGGGCTGATGTGGTAATTATTGATACTGCTGGTAGACACAAAGACGAGACAGAGCTTTTGGATGAAATGAACAAGATGTATGAAATTTCAAAACCAGAGTTAATATTATTAGTGATTGATGGAACAATAGGACAGCAAGCATATAATCAGGCAAAATCCTTCCACGATACGGTTCCGGTAGGAGGTATCATCATAACAAAGCTTGATGGAACCGCAAAAGGGGGTGGTGCCTTGGCGGCATCTGCAGTTACGGGTGCAAAAATTTTCTTTATAGGTAATGGTGAAAGAATCGATGACCTTGAAGTATTTAGCCCGACAAGATTTGTAGGCAGATTGTTGGGCATGGGCGACATAAAAGCAATTTTAGACTTAGCCAAAGATCTGGAAATACAGGCAGATGAAAATCAATCTAAGAGAGTACTAAGTGGTAAGATGACAATAGAGGATTTTTATGCACAGATGGAAAGTGTAGGAAAAATGGGATTTAGAAACATTATTGATAATCTACCAGGGCTGTCAGGAGTAGTCAAAGAAGATCAATTGGATGCTATTCAAGGTAAACTAGAGAAATGGCGGTATATTATCCAGTCGATGACCAATGAAGAGAAAAAAAATCCTGAAATAATCAATGATTCAAGAAGAAAAAGGATAGCAAGAGGCTCTGGAGTAGCCGAACATGATGTCAAAGACCTAATAAAAAATTTCAATAACTCAAAAAGTATGATTAAACAAAGTAAAGGTAGACAAATGCAAGGTATGCTTAGGCGAATGGGAATCGGATAAAGAGAACAGAAATTTGAAGAAAGATTTTGTTTACAATTTGTGCGATTGGTGTTTAAAAAGACAATCTATTCCATCACTTCACCTGAAGGACATAGATGAGGATTGCGAAATTTGTCATGGAATAAGGAAGCAAATTCACAAAATATCTTGCGAAATTATTCAGGCAACGAGGGACTATGAATATCATAGTTTCTTAATTGGGTTGATGCTAGATCATAGCTTTTATGATAACGAAGATAAGTTTAGATCAAGGTTCAAAATAAGGGGAAAGGAGAATATTAAATCTAGTCTCTTGGGCGAAATTAGAAAAAATTTTGCTGAACTTTCGCATAAAAAACTTGATTTGGATTCCCCTGACATTAGTGTGAAGCTAGGGATCGGGAAAAAATTTGAAACTATTGTATCTGTCAATTCAAGTACAATTGTCTTGAGTGGGCGTTACATGAAACCAAAAAGATTTAGAATCGTGTATCGTCACCCTGATAATTCTTTAAAAGTCAATCGTAGTCATATAGAAAATATTATAAAGAAAAAATTGATGAATCTTTTTGAAACTGAATCCATTACTTTTTGGCCCCTAGGCAAGGAAGAACCGGAGAGTCTGGTACTCGGTAGTGGGAGACCATTTTACATATCAATTAAAAACTCCAAACTAGTCAGTTTCAAGCATGAGTTTTCAATTCGATCCAATGGACTCATATTCAACATAAAAGAGAAACTTAAAGCTTTACCTAAAACGGTACCTTTTTATGCTATGAAAGTCAGGACACTGGTCTCTTGTGAGGATAATCTAAAAGCATCAGTCCTGAAATTAGTAAATGATTCAGGAATTAGAATTGTAGAACTGACTAGTACAAGAACCAAAAATTGGAAATTTATATATCAAATGAAGTCCATTATGAGGGGTCAAAAAAAATTAGAGTTAATAATATTATGTGATAATGGTTTTCCAATTAGACGATTTATTGATGGGGATGAAGACATATCACCAAATCTATGTCAGATACTGTATAATAAGTGCAAATGCCAATTCTTTGATATATTGGATATTGTTAGTGAAGAGGATTTATTAAATTAGTGATATACACTCATAAAAATGAAAACATCATTATTCCTAACTCAAAACCAGATAAGATCAAGTGTTTATTTTGTCTTTTGTTTGAATTCCGTAAAACCACATTTACCGCAGGTATTTCTATCTTTATGTTCTGCCATGAAAACACCTCTTCCACATCTAGGACAATCTCTCTTTTTTCGAGTTACCTTTTCACCAGAAATATCATAGAATGAATATATTTGAAATTTTGAATCTTTCTTTTTATCAGTCATAAACATCTTCTCGAGTATTACTTTGTCTTTCCCTTTTCTGAACTCTGCTGTTTTTGTTTAAGCTTTCGTGCCTTTTCTTCGTCAATGATTTTTTTTCTTTCAGTCTTTTCCAAAAGTCTCATTGACATGTATTTTGGTAAAGTTTCATTAGCTGTTTTTTCATCTGCATAAATATGAAATAAGGCATTAACATCAGTACTGCCTTTGTTGCATCTAATTTCTATTGGAACAATTGTCTTGATATCAACCTTATTTGCATCAGATATTGTTTCAATTGCAACTTTCTTTTTTATATTCCCAGGCACATTCCTAAAAATAACATGGAGTTCTCTCCGATTCATTAATTGATTATCATAATCCCGTAGTACTACCAATTCAGTACTCATACTAATGTAAATCGAGTCAATTTTTACTCATATAAGGATTTCCAATTAAGTTTGGTGAGCTACTAGAAGTACGGGTCCGATGGGCTTCGATCCCATGAACTCTGGCTCCGGAGGCTTATGCTCGAAAATCAGCACCCTTTCCTGACTGGGCCACGGACCCAGGACAATATTACATATATGAAATATTTATTCGTAAATGTCATAGCTAAATGCCTCGGTTGTCTGTGATCGAATAAAGCATTAAGAACTAATAATTGTTTAATCATGTTTCAGTAAAGTTAATCATACGCAAATATTAACACAATAATTCAGTAGATTGCCATTGCCTAGCAAGGATCTGAAGATTAAAGCCTTTGCGATAGATATCGATGGAACTCTAACCGAAAATGGAAATGGAATGATCTATCTGCCTGCAGTCTCAAAAATGAGGTTTCTTGAAAAAATAGGCTACAGAGTATTTTTCGTTACTGGCCGTTCCTGGATTGAGGCTTATGTCTTGTCTATGTTTTTGGGTCTAACGAGAGTGGCGGTAGGAGAAAATGGCGGAGTTGTAGGTAAAGGGCCTTCAGATTATACTATTCTCGGAAATAAAGAGCTCTGTTCAAAGGGGTATGAAATTTTAAAGCAATGTATATCTAATGTGGATATTAAACCTGTGTTTCCTAGACTTTCGGAGATTGTATTGCAAAGGACTTTTGATATAAATGAAGCAAAAAAAATACTAAGAGAAAGGAAATTAGATCTAGACATAGTGGATAGTAAATATGCATATCATATTAATGAGACAGGTGTCAATAAAGCAAAAGGTCTCGCTCTAGCTTTAAGGTTCCTTAATATTGAACCAAATGAAGTTGTAGCCATCGGTGATAGCGAAACTGACATTTCCGTTTTTGGTATTTGCGGCCTTAGTATCGCTCTAGGGCACGCGGATCTAGCGGTTAAAGTTAATGCAGATCATGTTGTGGGTGGCAAGGAAGGAGTAGGTTTGTGTGATGCCATTGATTACGTTAATTTAAATTATTTAAGATAAGAAATGAGTTTCAAGAAATTTGCTGCACAGGCTAATGAAGTAATCAAATTTGCACTTGAGGAATTTGATATTAAAAACAAATCATACACTATTACAGAACCCCCAAAAGAAGATTTTGGGGACTTGAGCTGTAATGTTGCATTTTTGCTTACAAAGGAACTGCAAAAATCACCTTACCAAATTGCTTCATTGTTAGTTGAGCAATACCGGCATTATTATAACCAAAATAAACAAGAATTTGGATACTATATATCGTCTGTTGCAGCGCATGAAAGTGGGTATATTAATTTTAAGGCAAACTTTGATTTAATTGGTAACGAGATATTATCTGATATATTGGAAAATCATCTCTCTTTTTTAGATTTAGGTAAGCACAAAAAAGTGATTGTTGAGCACACTAGTGTTAATCCAAACAAGTCATTACACGTAGGGCATCTTAGAAATGTCGTGATAGGGGATACCCTGTATAGAATTTTAAAGAAAACAAATCACGATGTAACGGTTCTCAATTATGTTGATGATTCTGGCGTTCAAGTTGCTGATCTTCTCGTTGGTTTTTTATATTTAAAATTTCCAATACAACCAGCTGACAAGAACATAAAATTTGATAAGTATTGTGGTAACGAAATTTATGTAAAGGTAAATGAACTATATGAAAAAGATCCCACTTTGATTGAAAAAAGGAAATCGTTGTTAAAAAAATTAGAATTAGGTGATCCTGAGATAAACTCATTTGCGTCCAAAATCACACTCAAAGTCCTTACAGATCAGCTGGTAACTTGTTGGAGAATCAAAGCTCGATATGATTTACTTAATTTTGAATCACATATAATAAGATCCGATTTATGGAAGAAAACCTTTGAAAAATTGCAACATGAAAAAATAATTGCGAAAGAAACTGAGGGTAATAATATTGGATGTTGGACATTCGATTCTTCTGACGAGGGAACTAAAATTATTGTAAGAAGCGACAATACTGCAACATACATTGCAAAAGATATTCCATACGCATTACTGAAAGTGGGAACCATTGAAGATATATTCAACTATCGAATTTTTGCAAAACAATGGGACGATACAAATTTGTGGTCTAGCACAACCGATAATTCAGGAAATGTAACCCGCCCAATATTTTTTCCAGCTGAATATTCTATAACGGTGATTGATAGCCGACAAACAAGATTACAAAATATAATAAAGGAAATCCTAAATAAACTTACACAGAAAGCAAATGAATATAGGCATTTTTCATATGGTCCAGTATTACTTTCAAGTAGAACTGCAAAAAGCTTAGGGATTGGTGGAGCAAGTGAAAAGTCTGTACAAATGTCAGGAAGAAAGGGAATTTACATAGATGCTGACTTTGTTCTTGATACTTGCTATAGTAAAGCAAAAGAAGAAACTATGAAACGTAATCCAGAAATTACTGGAGAAGATCTTGAAAAAACCTCAGAGGAAATAGCAATTTCTGCTATTAGATATAGTCTAATTAAGAACGATCTAGAAAAAGAAATAAAATTTGACATGATTGATTCGTTAAGTCTGGAAGGAAATTCTGGACCTTATTTGCAATATGCATATGCTAGATGTTGCCGTTTGATTGAAAAATCGAACGCAAAATCATTTTATGGAGATATGAATTACCTTTCTAGCGGAATTGAAAACCGAATAATTAAACATCTCTCAAAATTTACAATAATTATTGAGGATACTATTAATGCTATGGAACCAAAGCTTATTGCACACTATGCATATGAGCTTGCTACACTGTTCAACATCTTTTATGAAAAACTACCCATATTGAAAGAGATTGATACCAATATTTCTGCCGCGAGAATCTCCTTAGTAGAGGCCGTACGTTTAGTACTTAAGGTAAATCTGTGTTTAGTTGGTATTACTCCACTGGACAGAATGTAGATGTACGATTCAATCTGATTTTCCGTAAAGTATCATGCCACAAATTATTTGTTCAGTTTTGTAACTGGTCCTATCGAGCAGTTGCTTACAATAGGATTATAGATTCTTAGCTCTTCGCAAATTTTTGTTACATCTTTTTTCGCATCAATTTCTGATTTTGTCTTTACGACTATATAGTAGCACTTGGCAGATCTAACTGACTCGATATTTGAATATCCACTTCTGAAAATAAGATCCTTTTTGATTGTTTCCCCTTCTGGATCTCCTACCTCCTTTTTATTTTCTATTGTAACGACAACAAGATATCTTCCCATGGCTTTTTCTAATTTATATTGATTTGACTATTGAAATACATTTCTTANTATCTAATGACGCATAAATACTATAAAAATTACTTCGAGTGTCCCNCTTGTCTCTCTATCTCTTTTGACAANGAAAAAGTCAGCAAAACTCTAACAATTACTNTAATTACAAGTATTGCAAGTTCNGTTATAGAAGGAACTAAGATNGTCTTCAAAATATCTGCAGCAACCAAGATATCGAGGGAGATTAACAGCCCTCGCAGCAACCGTGATACTACCTCGTCTATACGTAAACGAACTTGTCCTTCTCTCTTCTTTAGGCTTGAAATTGTTACCNTGAGCAGGCTAATA
>Ga0065715_10000170_pt1 | contig 85628 bp, 96 predicted proteins | sample MisBulReplicate1_FD_59102 | JGI IMG/M metagenome (GOLD analysis project Ga0065715, IMG submission 59102) | Miscanthus rhizosphere microbial communities from Kellogg Biological Station, MSU, sample Bulk Soil Replicate 1 : eDNA_1 v2 (version 2) | ecosystem: Host-associated > Plants > Roots >...
TTTTGACATAGAAGAGTCAAAATTTGACTCGATATTATTAGAAAAGGTGATTCCATTAGTTACTAAAGAAATACAGGGACTGGAGCCGAAAAAATAAAATCGTTAGTTTTAACTAGATGCATATATATTTATGATAACCATTTTTTAATTCTTTTATGATACTGTGGGAGAGACCGTTACTATCATGATATCTCCTAATCCAATATTTCCAGAACAAAAAGATATTCTGACAACCATTTGCCTTTTGATAATGAATGGAGAAAGATATAATCAGATTCAGGATTCGGAAGGATAATTTATTGAGCGCTCATTATAATTAATCACTAAGCCTTGTGGTTCGATTCATTCATGGTTCATGGTTACTCAGACACAAGATAGGTGATAAAAGGTAATCACACGAGACTATTATTAATTCGATTGATTAGTTTATTTCAATCGGTTTTGAATCTAGAGGATCTGCACACTTGTTCACTCAGGCAATTGGCAAAGCTTCGAGAGCTTTAACTATAAATACATCGTATGATATATAGTAGTGTGAAAGAGGGTCTTACGATTCCAGAAAGCATTCCATCACTAATGTCATCAATTGTGGGAGTTATAATGAACAGTGACGCAATCGTAATGGAAAGTGATCGATTTGTTGATGAAGCTATTACCATGATGAAGGAGAGAAACCAACGGAGTGTTTTGGCTTCGCATAAGGGTGAGGTTGTGGGGCTTGTAAGCAAAACAGACATTCTTTATAAGATAATCTCAGAAGGTAGAAATCCAGGAAAAGTAAGATTGAGAGAAATCATGACTAGCCCCGTAATGGCTGTTGACCCTCATACTACTGTCAAGGAGGCTTTGACTATTATGAATAAACGAAATGTAAGACAGTTAATGGTACATGCTTATTCAGCAGTCTTAGGGATTGTTTCAAGGGAAGATGTTTCGAGAATGGTCGAAAAAATTGCCCTTTCTATGGAGGGGGCTGCCTTAGAGGGGACCCCCGTATGTATAATAGATCAGAAAACAATTACTTATGTGAAAGATACGAGTAAAGCAAAATTGACCTGTCCTTATTGTGGATCGCCGTTTGACACCAAAGAAGGACTATCTAAACACATAGATCGCCTGCATGGAGAATCTGGAATTCTTGAGGGTGACATGCGGCGAATGTTTGAGTAATGAAATGTGAAAGTAAAAGTTTCATTTGGACAATCTAATAAACTTGTTGAAGTTATTATTTTTTGATTATCGCTAAATGTAATTAGCAGGGATAGAAGGGCGAAGTACGCTCGCATTGTTTCAATAATTGCTCAGATATGGATTGTAATGATGCCGAAACTCGGCTCTTGATCGAATCGGGTACTTTTGGATTGTCCTGTACGTCTTGAGCTTTCTCTGCAAGTTTACCCACTGCCACACCATAGTCTGCTTGGACATATTGTAGAATGTTAGCTATTACTAATCCAATGGTTCCCATTATCAATACAATTAAAAATAATTTTTTGTTTATTATCATATTAATTTCTTGTATAAATATTAAAACTTTGCATACGAACACGTACGTAATTTCAGTCTATTGAACACTTTGGCCAAATAACACATTACATATTACACGTGTTAAAAGATAGTATAATGCATTTCGCAGCGAATACCATTTCTGAATAACAATAATTTGTCATTTAATGGAATCTCTAACCTTAAAATTGATTTAACAGCTGATTTATCGCCGTTGATATCAGACTAAATTCGCAGTTAGATCGTCCACTTCCACTTCCTGATGGCCAATCAACAATCTAAGGTAACATCTAGTATGCTTCTGATCATCACTCCCATTTTTGACTCTTCGGTCAATAACTTGAGCAGACTGTAACATACTTAGGCTTAACTTGGTTCGAGAGGCTTCTCTTTTGCTTCAATTTCTTATCAGCAGGCGTGGTTCTAAGCTGAACCCCACAGCATGGGCAATATATGCCTGGATGAAATAAGTAGATCTCGCACTTACTACAGTACTTTTTACCGTCACTATAGCCAGGTCTGAATTTTTTCACGTTAAATCTTTCACAAAGACTCTTGCAAACCATGGAAATTATCCTTAGCTAGGTGTGGATATTAAAATTTAAAGCACCGTATAGACAGGGAGGGTAGTTAGGTTCAAACTGGGAGCATTTAAAAAATTCCATCGCCTTTCGTGATTCAATTGCACAAATATAACGTATAATAATTGGCCTCTATTCCGAATACATATGGATTACGCAAAATTATGCGAAGCTGTGTTCGCTTTGCACGATGATTTAAGGTACGCTGGAGTTATTGATGACGCCGGAAGTGTGATTGCCGGTGGCATGAGGAAGGGGATCGACTCGCTTGTAGATCAGGATAATGAAGACCTTTACCTAACGCAAACAGCATTGAGAAAGTCCATGCGAGAAAAGTTTGATAAAACTTTAGGTAAAGCGAGATTTGCATATGTAGAACGAGAAAAAATATCAATACTGACTTTTTACATGGATGAAAACACCCTGTTACTTACTTTGGAGCCTAACATTAGTTCACATATTGCGATAGATATAGCAGAAGACGTGATGGATATTCTCGCAAAAAAAGAGTTTAGTTGATATTCCTTCCAACCATATTCATACATCTTTCTACTTCTAAAACTAGACTCATTTAGAACGGTATGGCCACATGATTTGGAAAAATCTCTTTACATCCGAAGGACATTTTTTGTTTAATGAGTAAAAAACTCGTTGTCCTTTCTTCCTTTCAATAACCAAGTCCGCATCTTTTAAAATTCTAAGGTGGGCCGATATTCCCGGTAAAGTGAAGTCAAAGTGTTTTGCAATATCTGTAGGATTCATATCCCTTTTCTTAAGCATTAACAGGATCTTCCTTCTGTGATCGTCAGAAATAGCTTTCCACGGCGATCCCAATAAAATCGAGTAGTACAGTAGATATTTTAATCTTTTATTCAAATTTTTAGGTAAACGGCAGAATCCTGTCAATATTTCAACTGGGTATCATTTTATCTGCGAATGAAGTATCAACAGAGAACCTTGAAAGGTGAATGTCTCTCAGGCAATTTTATCTAAGAAAGAGTTACAATTTTATAATTAAAAATATGTGGGTACACGAATTTAACTGCTCATCTCAGGTTGCAAATTGTGCATTTGTGTAAGATCATTCTCAAATATCTTAAGGTCGGTGGGAATATTCATGTGAATCGGATCTTTTAATGAGAGAGGTTTGCCAGTATCATTGGATATGATTTCCCTTTTTTTATTCCATACCCTTGAATTGAATTCTACGATGCGTTCTGAATATTGGCGCATTTCTCCATAAGGGTTATCTCCTTGCGGTAAAGGTTGCAAATGGATGCTATTTGCAGAATAAAGCTCAGTCCATAATTTTTCGGTTATAAATGGGCAAATTGGTGATAATAGAATCAATATTGTGGAGAAGCACTTATGTAAAGTGTACAGCGCAGATTCGTATTCAACCTCTTCGCCCTTATTGTATGCTCGCGATTTTATAAGCTCCAGATAGTGAGAAGCAAACAGATTCCATGTAAATTCCCTTATAAGAGAGGCGGGCATAAAAAAATTAAGATCACGATAGCCCCTTTTGCATCCTGCAACGAGATTTCCCAATTCTGCAATAATCCATTTATCTGTTGAGACCAGATTGTTTGGAGGTGTAGTGATGACATCAAACGACGACACAAAACGTCCAATATTCCATAATTTAGTCAAGAACTTCTGAGATTCCTCTATTTTTTGTTCTGAGCATCTAAAATCTTGACCTAAGTTAGCTTCTGATGCTGACCAAAATCTGAACGCATCCGCACCATATTTGCCAATAATTGGAAACGGATCAACCGTATTCCCTTTACTCTTACTCATTTTCTTCCCGCGCTCATCAACGCCATATCCCATGATCCACGCATCGGACCATGGCATTTCGCCAGTTAGCTGGTAACATCGCAACATAGTGTAGAATAACCATGTCCGTACAATATCTTTAGCCTGCGGTCTTATCTTAGTCGGGTAAGCATGCTCATGAAACTGATGATCTTTACCATACCTGGTAATAAACAATGGCGTTATACTAGAATCCATCCAAGTATCAAAGGTTCTATCTTCTCCGACAAAAGTCGAGGAGTGACATTTATAACAATGACTGAAAGGTGGTTCCTCCTTCCATGGTTTGTAATACTTTCCTGGCTCAGGAAGATTAGGCGTTCTGCAATTCTTGCAATACCAGATAGGAATCTCTGTACCATAAAATCTTCTTCTAGAAATCGGCCAATCAATAGCTACTGCGTCTAACCAATCTAATAAGATCTGCCTATGAATTGCCGGGTGGAAATTAATCCTATTTGCGAATTCTCTTAAGGTCGGCACAAATTCAATTTGTTTAAGATAGTAGTCCTGCATGGGAATTATTTCGACAGGTGTTTTACTGCGCTCACAAATAGGAGTTCTATGCATTATGTCCTCTTCTTTTTCTAGAAACCCAGACTCTCTCAGATCCTCTATTATTTTTTCCCTCGCCAAGTTCACGTTTAAGTTAGCATATTTACCTGCGTTCTTCGTTAATCTGCCGTTTTCGCTAATTACAACTATTTCTTTCAACTTTAGTTCCCTGAATAGTTGAACATCATTCTTGTCGCCATAGCTACAAACCATTACGGCACCGGTTCCGAATTCTGGTTTTGCCAGGTGATGTTTAATTAATTTTATTTCCCTGTCGTAAAGTGGCAATTTCAATATCACCCCATCTAGGTCTTTGTACCTTGGATCATTTGGATTAACTATCACACATCGACACGCGCTTAAAAGTTCAGGACGAGTAGATGCAACAATAACCTGCCCAGAAGAACCTTTGGTCTTGAATTTCATATATGTTAATTTGGTTTTTCTTTCTTCGTAGATTATTTCTGCATCAGCGATCGTCGTACCACAATCAGTACAATAGTTATTGGGTCTAGTTGATGAATAAACAAGTCCTCGTTTCCATAAGGTTATAAATGTATTCTGGGTTAGAGCTCGGAATTGATCGGAATCAGTCCTGTAGTATCCTTCAAAATCCCCACTCAGCCCTAATGATTTCATTATAAGGATCATTTCTTTTTCTAAGTCGTCTAAGGCAGATCTGCATAAGTTCAAAAACTGTTCTCTTTCCATATTTCTCATTCTCACACCGTACTTTTTTTCAGTGTAAATCTCCACCGGAAGACCATTTCGATCAATGCCAATCGGAAAATGGACACTATTTCCTTGCATCCTGCTTACTCGAGCGATCATATCTATCTGTGCATAATGAGCAGCAGCCCCAATATGCCATGGTCTCCCTGAAGGATATGGAGGGGGCGTGTCTATAACAAATAGAGATTTGGTCCTATCAATAATGAATTTATATAATCTTCCCTCCTCCCAAATTTTGGATATGTCATGCTCGAATTTTGGATTCCACGATTTTTCTTGAATCTTTTGCATCCTGTCGCTATTCATAGTTTAAGGATAGAGATATTAAAGTTGGCCTTCAACATAGCAACTGAAATTTGAAAGTAAGGTATGGCAGTTTTCAAACTAGTCAGCATATCATTTTACCTAATAACTCCAAATACAAATACAATGGCACTGGAAACGTATGGCGTTACCCCATTGAATACTAAAAATGTTGAAAAAATCTATTTATCTAATGCTTGCAAGAATATGAGCACCCTTATTTACCCCCTCATAAAGGTACACTCCCAATGCTTCAACATTTGGAGGCATTTTAGTTGATAGTAATCTGATTATGATGGAAGATAAGGTTTCAACTGTCGCTTCCCCAGGAAGTAGATAGGTTGTACTTTTGGGAACTTGTAACTTAAAAACACCGTGTGGTCCTTCAAACGAAATAAAATAATGGATGTCATCTTCTTTCTCTACATATTTTTCATTTATGAAAAATTTGTGATCCAAAGCTGATATAGTTTCCTTAATTAATTTTTTAGCTTCGCTGAAGTCAATGACTAGATTATTAATCATCTTTCCAATTATTTCTATCATGACTGTAGATGTATGCCCGTGCAAAATTGAGCATTTTTCAACTAAAGGAAGAATATGAGCATAATCAAAGGACAAAGATGGGTCTTCAATAAATATCGAACCAACTTGATAATCTGTCGAATCAAATATTGTAATTGATTTCAAATCTGTCACTTTTGCTCCATACTTTGATTTCCCAATGCCAATAAGATTCATGGAGGGATTCTCACTTCTTATTTTCTCAAATTTTCTTACGTCTTCGTCAGAATCTAATACTTCAATATATTTACTACCTATCTTGAAATCGACATTAACACTAGAGCCGTCAGATAGTTTTAGTGGAAAGTTATATTCATAAGCCTGACCCAAAAAGGTCAGTAATTTTGAGACCATCAACTCAAGTCTACTGCATATGAGATTACCCTTTTGATCGATAAACCTTTCAGCACTATCCAAAAGGACTCTTCTCATAGGATTAAACTAATAACGAATAAGATTGTGCGGATATATACAAGTTGTGTCAATAGTGACAATTTCATAACGATGACCGCAATAATCGCACTCCACTACGACTAAACCAGAAAGCCTAATCTAAAAATCTAAATGCGTGTGCAGATCTATGACACGGATATGATTATGACGCTATCTCCCCGAATGAGGATATCTCCCATTTCGATATTGGAAGTATTTTCTGTTGGCTGATTGTCGGAGATATCTACGGCCTCTTGGAGCAAGAGATTCATTTGCTTATCAAATGATTTCAGTTTGCCTCTAATTGTCCTCTTTCCCTTTAATTTTATTAATACCGATTTGCCTATATTTTGATACAGAACTTGATTAGCGATGCCTTCTTCAGACATTAAATAGATCTTTTCCATTTAAAAAAATAGGCTATATTAACTCTTTTCTGGGATTATCTAATAAACAGCGGAATTACGACGACAAAAGCCAGCACTCATCCCTGTTTCGACTGCATTTTCATACCTGAAGTTAAAAAGCCTACAAAAAAGCGAAATCCATAAATTGAAATATGTCATTGTTGGTAATGATAATAGCGATATGAGTAATTCTGGGTCCTCCAACAAATACAACGATCCGACATTGCCAGGCTACGATCCTAGTAAACCTGCTGGAACAGCGCAGACTGCATCTACATCGAAACCAACGGGTCAAGTTTCATCGTCTTCCATAAACAAATACAACGATCCGACATTGCCAGGCTACGATTCTAGTAGACCTGCTGGAACAGCAATGACTGAGACAACTTCGACACGAAAATATAATCCGCCGCCTAGATCTTCCTTGCCTCCGCATCTTAGAGGATACTTCCCCGGGCCAAAGCTTTAAGAGACATTTCTCAAACTCCTACACTATATTTTTCTGGTTTGTCATCCCAAGCATTTTATTTTCTGTGAAAATGGTCACCTTTGTATAACAGCACCCGTAAGTTCTCTTTAACTATTAGTTAGACTAGTTGGGAAAAAATAGATCACAATAATAAACCAAAACCGCCAATTAACTAAGTTTAATTTAACATGTCAAATAACAGGGCACTGAAATATCTTTTTTTATGGTCCAGAGCCATTAGATTTAGGTTCCTTTTAGCGTCCCTGATTGCAGCAGTCACTGGAATTGCTATCAGCATATGGAAGTATAATATTTTTGATCCGTTTTATGCGGTATTAACAATAAGTGGAGTCATATGTTTACATGCAAGTGTAGATCTGCTAAACGATTATTGGGACTACAAAAAAGGGATAGATACTATTACGAAGAGAACAAAGTTTAGTGGAGGTACCGGAGTGTTACCAGATAAGCTCCTTACACCTAGAGCGGTCTTTTTTGCTGGTGTTATTTTCTTATTGTTAGGAACAATTTTAGGAATATATTTTATAACAGTCAGGGGTCTCGTAATTCTCTTGATCCTTATCTTTGCCACATTTTCTATATATTTTTATTCGACAAACATAGCTAACGCAGGTTTAGGAGAAATATTCGTAACAATAAAAGGTGCGCTAGTAGTATTGGGTTCATTCTATGTTCAGACAGGAAATATAGACCCTACGGCAGTTTTTGTTGGCGTAATTATTGGTTTGCTATCGGCAACAGTCCTGCTGGTCAATTCCTTCCCAGATTATACTGCAGATAAGACCATGGGTAAAAAAACACTAACGGTTATTTTAGGGAAAGAGCAGGCCGTTAAGGCTTTAGCAGGAATAATAGTTCTTATCTACAGCTTGATTACCATTGGAGTTCTTACTAAGATAGCCCCAGTATATACGATAGTGTCATTAATTTCATTTCCATTTGCATTTAGAGCAATTAAAAGACTCGTCAGAGAACGTGATGATCTTAGAGAATTGATATCATCAATGTCTGACACTATTTTATGTTCTAGGCTTACAGGAACAATAATTGCTTTATCTTTCCTATTATGATTGCGAGTGCCAATTATAAAATATTTTAAATTGAGAAACTATTATATTCTGGTTCAAAATCCAAATGACTCGATTTGTTATGGCCATAGGTCCTTATTTATATCTTGTATTGTGTCAATCTTTCTTAGACTGAAAAAGGCATGTGTTTAGTCATGAATTCTGACTCCCTAAGTCTGCTGCGCCAAGAACTGAAGGGGCATGAATTTGGAAATAAGGTATATTTTATCAATAAAATAGGGTCGACTCAAGATCATTCGAGGTCGTTAATAAAAAAGGGCATTAAGCCACTCCACGGGACTGTTATAATCGCGAGTAAGCAACACTGTGGAAGAGGGAGACTGAGCAGAAGGTGGATATCTCCATCAGGAGGGCTTTGGATGTCGATCATAACGGAGCGTGGATTAACACCGAAAAGAACCCCAATTATACAATTTCTTTCTGCATTATCCGTAGGTGAAAGCATATTAGAAATGACCGGCCTACAGTGCACATACAAATGGCCTAATGATATATTGGTTCATGGCAAAAAGATCTGTGGAATTCTACTTGAGGTTGATTTTCAAGGTGACAAAGTAAAAACTGTCATAATTGGAATTGGAATAAATGCAAATTTTCCAGCCAGCAAAATATATCGATCAAAGAACTTTGCACTTCGCTCAGAAATTACTACGCTTAGAGATGAATTAGATTATGACGTGTCGCTGTTCGGATTGGCTAAATTGATCCTTGAAAAATTAGAGCACTATTTTGGGTTACTCAAGAAGGATGAGATAAAAGTAATCATGGATCTATGGAAAGCCAAATCTGAACCATTTGATAGAATGGTTTCTATTAAGGATGGTGAAGAAATATTTCAGGCTCATTCGTTGGGAGTTAATGATGAAGGAATACTGAAAGTCGAACTTCCTAACGGATCTGTCAAGGAAGTCATGTTTGGGGACATGAATTTTAATGTCTAGACAAAAGTCAAACCCAAATCAGGTTTAAGCTAATATAATCAACTAAAATTTTGAATGATATAAAATTATATTCGTTTTTTCTATATCCAGTATCTTTGTGTACATTTAATTCTGCTAGAATATTGTTTAGCTTTAGCTTATCTACTTGAAATAAAATCATTATCTGTACATTATTGTTAGGAACCGCACTTTCCAAAAATAACCTAATCCTTCTCCTTATAATCGTAATAATAAGTGTGGGATTGGCAATACTTTCATATCAATATTCTACTCTGACAGCATCTGAAATCGCAGATATTGCGGCTCAAGACGTGAAATCGAATGCTAATATAGAAGTTTATGAATTGGCTAGGATACTGGTGAGAAGCATAGAATCAATATCCATTAATCTGAGAACCCTTAGCAACTCCTTCTTGTTATTAAATCCTGAAAGTTCAGGATCTGCTAACCTAATAGATACAGCTCAATCTGGAACGAATGGGCTTACAGAAGCATATTATTGGATAGATCATAATGGGAAGCTCCTTGCAACTAGTAACCAAAACACTACGGCTAGCAACAAGTTAGGAACAAACTTAAGCAACAAAGATTATTTCACAATTCCTAAAATGACGCATAAGCCCTTCTTCGGAAGTGCAATAGAAGCTAAAAACAAATTCTCTCATCTTTATATCTCATTCCCAATCATTAACCAGTCCGGCTCTTCAAAGGGCAATTTAATGGACTCTAACCACACCGAGTCTAATTTTAAAGGTGTAATAGTTGCTGCGATAAGTCTTAGAGATTTAGGTGGATTCCTTCAGAAAGAACTTCCGCCAAACTTTGAGAGTACTCCGGGACTAGTAGATAGAAATGGTGTCATATTGTATTCGCGAAATGAAGCAGTGGTGGGTCGGAATTATCTTGCTCCGGAATTCCAATCTCTAATTCCTGCAGAAATCAAAGATTCATACAACAGGATATTGGAGAATGGATTACGTGGTAAATCCGGTTCTGAAGATCTTCTACTTCGAGGTAACGTCACAACTTTAGCTTATCAACCCGTAGTTATCGACGGCAGACATCTTTGGACGCTATATTTAAGTGTGCCACATAATCTAGCTAGTAATGTAGGTTTTCTGATAAACCAGCAGAAGAATTTTAGCACAATAATTATAATTGCAATAGGTTCACTGGCCTTTGGCATTGCGTTCCTAATATTATCTTGGAATAAACGACTTGAAGGAGCAGTTGCCTCCAGGACACTAGAATTAAAGAATACAAACGAATCGTTAACAGAGTCCAATTTGTTGCTTGCCTCCGCAAATAAGCAATTAGAACTCCACGATAGAATGCAAAAGGAGTTTATTAACGTGGCAGCGCATGAACTGCGCACACCCATAATGCCAATACTTGGAGAAGCCGAACTCATAGAGGATAAATTTGACGGTAACAAGAGCTCTACAGAAGTAGACAAGGAACAAATATCCGCAATAATTCGTAATGCTAAGAGGCTGGATAGGCTAGCGGCTGATATACTTGATGTTACCAGAATTGAAGGAAAGTCACTGCAATTAGTAAAGGAGCGATTTAATATAGACGAAATATTGTCGCAGAGTGTGAAAGAGGCTAGTCGTCAGATCGAAAATGACACCTTACGAAAGGAAAGGGTAAACATAGAATATAATCCGACAAATATTGAAGTGAACGCCGACAAGAGTAGGATTACTCAAGTAATATCGAACTTGATCAATAACGCAATTAAATTTACGCAGAAAGGAAGAATAACTATCAATTGCGAACAACATGAAAACGAAATAATCGTGCAAGTAAGGGATTCTGGAAGAGGAATCGATCCTGAAATCCATTCCCGCCTATTCTCAAAATTCGCTTCCAAATCGGAACAAGGGACAGGTCTCGGGCTCTTTATTTCCAAGAGTATCATAGAGTCTCACGGAGGTAGAATATGGGCTCAAAACAACGATAATTCTGAAGGTGCTACTTTCGTATTTACTTTGCCGAAATGAAAGTTACATCCACCATTTATTTATCAATCCATCAACCATCTCGCTTCAACCACGTCTACTAATCTAATATTTTAATCTGCAATTACCAATTTTCATTTTAATCTGCAAACTATAGAAATATCATTAACATTGGTTCCAGTTGCACCAGTAATAATTGTCGAGCTGACTTTCTTAAAAAAAGTATTGCTATCGTGTTTGTGCAAGTATTCGCGGACTACCAATTTTTTTTTTGCAATTTTTGATAAAATTCTGGAAGATATGAATGCTCCAGCTGCTTTTGAATTTCCGTCGATTCCATCTGTACCAAGGCAGACTACAGCGAATTCTTTGTCGGTCCATAACTTAAATTTTGACGATGCAGCTAGGACGGCTTCTTGGTTCCTTCCGCCGATACCCACTCTTCCGTTATTTAATTCAACTGTGGTCTCACCCCCTAACACGAATGCGTAAGGGGCAGACTCTGGGAGGAAATCATCAACCAACTTGAAAAGAAATTCGCCCAAATTTGAGGGACTACCAGTAAATGATGAACCCAGATTCATCGCTTTTATCCCATGTTTGGTAAGATATCTCGAAACAGCTTCACAAGCAATAGCGTTGTTCCCTATTAGAATATTGTGAACATTCTTGAAGATAGGATTGGAAGGCTTTGGTGTATCAGCAATCTTTTTTTGTGCCCCATCATCTATAATCCTCCTTATAGATTTTGAAATAACTTTTTTGTTGTCCCATAACTTATATTTTTGTAGTATTAACTTAGTGTCTTTAAAGGTCGTTTTATCCGGTGCTGTGGGCCCAGAAGCTATGGTTTCTATTTTGTCTGTTGTAACATCTGATAAAATTAAACTTAATATGGTCGTACCAAATTCTGCGGCGGCTGCGAGTTTCCCGCCTTTGATCCCCGATAAGTGTTTCCTCACAGTATTTATTTCATCAATTGAAGCCCCAGAAGCTAAAAGTCCAGAAGTAACTTTCTGCTTTTCATCCAAAGTCGTTCCTTTAATTGGAAGGGGCATTAATGCCGAACCACCACCAGATATCAAAACAAATATTAGATCTTTGCATGTCGCTTTCTCAATTACTGCTAGTATTTTTTTTGTACCTTCCAATCCATTTTCGTCAGGCAGCGGGTGAGAAGCTTTGGTAACAAATGAACCAAGTCTTTTTGTTTCTAAGTTATATGGCACTGTGATTGCACACTCTTTAATTCTCTTGCCAAAAACATGCTTTAATCCACACAGCATCCCGGCAACAGCTTTGCCAGCACCTACAGCGTAAATGGATTCAAATGAAGAAAGGTCAAATCGAGTTACTTGACCATTGACATCGGAAATATTCAAAATTCGTTCGGCAATTTTTATTCTGTTTCGAACTAATAGATAGGGGTCAACAGATTTCAGCCCTGACTGACCAGCTCCCATTGCCATTCGGACCGAGTTCGCGTCGGTTTTTTCCATTAATAATCTACTCAAATTCTTTATTTTTGCTGCGACCATGGAGTATGATAGTTTAATGTTAAATCATATTAACTCGTCGGCAGGCCAATCATTTTTTATGGCTGCAATGTTATTCTTTGAATAATATTAGGCTATGTTTTCTGCAAAAATTTTATAATATTATTAGATCGTTCACGAATTTAATGATGCGATGTTCTCATTAATCTGCAAAGTAAAATGAAGCTCTAGTGTATTTCTTAGGAAAATCATAAAGATTTAACGTAGAGGTAAATGCGATCTTGAAAAAAATACTTCGAAAAAGTTAATCAATACTATTGACCATGATAACATTGATCAAGTTGGTAGTCGATCTCAGGCTAAAAGGCAAGGGCGGAAGGAGAGGGTTAATGTATGTACCATATTATGGAAAGTCTCGTGCATTCATCTCTAATTACAAAACATGGCAAGAATATGAAATGAGAGGTAAGACTCATGCTATTGTTACTTCAATCATAAGTCACGAGTCAATTCATTTAACGCTGAATAAAATATCTCTTACGGCGTCTGCAAAACTGGACAATCTATTTGGTAAGTCCAATTCATGGGAAGACTATTCACATGGATTAGGAGATTTAGGGTCATTGGTATTAAGGACTAGTTGGAGTGAAAATGCACACTTTAGTAAGAAAGCTAGATCAAAAAAAAGACAATAATGTATAAATGTAGTTGTGAGACGACTTTATCGATATGGGTGTTTACTTTACACCTCAAGACGTAAATAGAATTCTTCCGGAAATCCAGAGACAATTTTCTCAGATAATAGCACGCAGGAATAGGGTAATATCCCTACAGGAAGAATTACAAAATCTTATGAATCAAGGGTTAGGGTTTGAGCCCTTTGTTTCAAAGAAGCAGGAATTAAACAAGGCAGTGTCCCTACTTTACAAAAAAATCGAAGACTTTGAGAGCCAGGGATTAATGATTAAGAGCGTAGATGATGGCTTGGTCGATTTTCCTTCGTTGCGGTTCGAGGAGGAGGTATGGTTATGTTGGAAATATGGTGAATCTGAGATAAAATTCTGGCATGGTAGGGACGAGGGATTCATGGGAAGAAAGCCGCTTGCAAGCGCTAGCATTATAGAACCATAAGAAAGTTCGTTTTCCTAGCTTTCTTAAATATGAAAGAATAGCTGATAATTACAAATCAATAGTTTTTGGAGCAAAATTATCATGCTCAAGTTACTTATGCTACTCATGAGCATCTGCTTCGCAACTTAAATACATGTTGTATTTTAACGGGTACATGGCATCGAATTTACGAATCACATATCAATTAATTTCTAACTTATCTTATGAATTTAAATACTCAATTTTCTATAATTGTGGTAGTAATATTCAATGAAACAGGATTAAAGGATTCGAAGTAATATTGGCTAATTCTTTTAATCTTAAAAAGCTTCATTCTGCGAATAATCCGTTTAATTTATTTAAGAAAATATATAGAGTATTTGATAGGGTTTTCATTTTTGAATCATTGACAGGCCCGCGCGAGTTATCTGAGTATTCAATAATCGGGTTTGATCCTGCCATGATAGTGAAATGTGACACCTCAAAGTTCCAAGTTACTAACAGCGAAGGCTCAATAATCCAGGAAACTGATGTTCGTGATCCTATAGCTCAACTAAGAAAAATAATGCCAAGAGTTACTACCAATAAATATCGTTTTATCGGCGGCGCAGTGGGATATGTAAGTTACGATGCAATTAGGTTTTGGGAACAATTACCGCAACGTCGGAAAAAGATCAGACATCAATTTCCTCTATTTGACTTTGGAATTTATGACGACGGATTACTGTACGATCGGAAGAATCGGGAAACTTTTTATTTCCACGTTGGAAAAAAATCCAGATTTGAAGAGATAGAAAAAGTTGTTCAATCAAAGGAACGGATTGAAAACGAGTCAGTTTCATTTTCTGAGCCAGCCAGCGAAATGAACGAAAGTGAATTCATTAGTAAAGTTGAAAGAGCAAGAGAACAAATCTATCAGGGGGATATATTTCAAGTCGTTATATCAAGGAAATTCAATTTTAAACTATATGGGGATCCGCTAGCCATCTATGATAGACTTAGGAGTTTAAATCCTTCACCTTACATGTATTTCATGAAGCAGAAAAAAAAATATGTCATCGGTTCCAGCCCCGAAATGCTTCTGCGCAGCAATTCCAAATATGTCGAAACGTATCCTATAGCCGGAACGAGGCCAATAACAAGTAATGAAAAACTAAACAGAAGTTTAAGTAAGGATTTACTATCTGACGAAAAAGAAATCTCTGAACATACCATGCTTGTTGACCTAGCACGTAATGACCTTGGGAAAATTTGCAAGTACGGCTCTATAAAAACAGAAAAATTAATGACAATAAAGAGATTTAGCCATGTTCAACATATCGTTACTCATGTAAGCGGAACGCTTGGTAATAACAATGATTGCTTTGATGCATTCAAAGCTCTTTTCCCAGCGGGGACTGTTACGGGCGCTCCAAAGGTCAGAGCTATGGAAATTATAGATGAATTAGAGCCAACTTTAAGAGGTCCTTACTCAGGAGCCCTGGGATATTTTTCGTTTAATAGAGCATGCGATTTTGCCATTACCATTAGATCTTTATTTGTGAATAACAAGGACGCTTTTGTTCAAGCTGGTGCAGGTATCGTAATGGATTCGATACCACAGAATGAATGGGAAGAAACTAAACATAAGGCCGAAGTTATATTTTCCGCTTTGAGACTAGCAAGTAAAAATAAGAGTAATTAGAATATCACTGATAGCCTAGTTTGAAGAAGGTTTTCTGGCTTTGGTATAATAACAATTAACTAATTTCATGCCAATGTTCTCTAAATCCCATTCGAAGTAACTTATACACCATTATACTATCTCAAGTTTATCCGAATTAAATGAATGCGAATTATACCAATTATAAAAAAAATAGTCATGAGACCATTCATGGAAAATACTTGCATCCGAACTGATGTTGCTAAAGAACATTTCATTCATATCGGTTTCACCCCCGGTGGAAGGAAACATAACTATGGATTCTCTTTCATTCAGTACTACTGCAACGGTAATCTTCTTGTTCATCTTCCTTTCGATAAGACCTTTTTCCAACAAGTCATCATAACTGATTTCTTTAAGCAAGTTCATTCCAGCTTTGGGCACTTGGGCATTTTCCGGCAATATATATTTGAATTTGATTCCATGTTCCCTAATCATTGGAATAACTGCTTCAATTAGATCATGGGTAACTTGGGGCAACATGCCATAAATATATTCGTGAGATTGTCTGTACATTAGTTTCAAGCGCTCGACTACTGCTACCCAACCCACTATTAACTCCCCACCGTTCAATGCCCCTATTCTTTGGATAAATTTCATTGGCATATCACCTAGTGTATGATTAGAGAAGTATGCCTTATTTTTTGATAAGAAATCTATCGACGGAATCTGCCTAATTATGATATTTCCAAAAGTCGTCAAAGAAAAAACGCCGGTTGACTTCTTTTCAATCAGGCCAGCTTCCATAAGTCTATTTAAATTCCGATGAACTTCCTGCATCGTGACTGCCAAATGTTTCGACAGGCCCGCCAAGTTCATTTCCTGCCTATGCAACGTATGTATTATTTGTAGTCGTTGGGAGTTAGACAATTCAATGAATATTTGTTCAGCTTCGTCAAATATTGATTCCAAATTCGTCACTATTTTTAGATCAAGATCTCGTTTATAAGTTAGATGCGAATGCAATTTTCAATTCTCTAATCAAATTTTCGCTTTCATGATTGTCTGTTCGGAATGTCTATTAGATACTGAATTTTCAATAGTCGTCTATATGAGCAGTTATGCCAACGCCGGTGTTGATTTGATGAAAATAAAGCATATCCACTCAAGGATAGGACACATATTATCCAGAACTTATCCCACCAATGCAATTTGTAAAGTATTATCTGGGTTTGGACACTACGCAGGATTGCTCGAATTAGGCTCAAAGGTTTTGGCTCTTCATTCAGATGGAGTCGGCACAAAAATACTAATTGCATGTATGATGAAAAAATACGACTCTGTCGGAATTGATTGCGTCGCAATGAATGTCAATGACATAATTTGTGTAGGTGCCATGCCTATCGCATTTGTAGATTACATAGCGCTAGGCCTGGCTGACGATCGATTAGTAGGGGAAATATTTAGGGGCCTGTCGAGGGGAGCGATGGCTTGTGAAATGCCTATCGTAGGCGGAGAGACGGCCATAGTTCCTGATATGTTGTGTAATGGTAATTCAACTTCGTTCGATTTAGTCGGTACCGTGTTAGGTATGGCAGAAAAAAAATCATTAATCCTAGGCGATAAAATTAGAGAAGATGATGTTATCTTAGGAGTAGAAAGTAATGGACTCCATTCTAACGGATATACTCTGGCGAGAAAAGTGCTTTTTCCTAAATACAAAATAATGGATTGTCCAAAATTTATTAGTAGATCAATAGGCAAAGAACTACTTCGACCTACAAGAATTTATTTAACACCCATAAAGGAATTGATAAATATCGAAGGAAAGAGAATTCATGGACTTGCCCATATCACCGGTGGATCATTCGCAAAACTATCTAGACTGAACAAGGGAGTCAATTATAGATTGGATAATCTACCCGTGCCGCAGGGTATATTCAAACTAATACAAGAAGAAGGTAAGATAAGTGGAGTCGAGATGTATAGCACATTCAACATGGGAATTGGATTCTGCATAATACTACCAAAAACCTCTGTAAATACTGCTGTGACGATTTTCGAGAAACAAAAAATGCATTGTACTAAAATTGGCTCAATTTCAAAAGGATCAGGTAAAGTTGCGGGGGTTATAGAAGGAAATCTTAAACCCATCAACCATACTACTAGCCATTAGAATAGCCCATCTGAAAATACATGTCCAATTTTACCGAAAAAACCTGTCCCTTAATACCATAATTGATTAATTCCCAATTATGGACTAAATTCCTAGGTTGTAATTCCAGAACCTATAAGTCGCCATCTATCCCCAATTCTCCTACTTATTGCAACTCGACTCTTTTCTAGCATACAAACCGGCCTCTTTAACCTTAGTTCAGCCCTATAATTTTTTGTATGCAGAACAGTTCCGAGAGTTGCTGCTGTACCAATGTTTAATCTTAGAGACTCCTTAGGTTTTATGGGTTCAACCTTTATTAGTTCGTGAGTACCTACGGCGGTATCGAAAAGGTTATACTCCACTGTAATATCGTCGATATCTTCAGGAAGTTTAGCGGGAAGACCGACAACAGAACCGATCAAGGAATCGCTTTTGACAAATGAGGGATCCAAGAGAGTGCCTATTGCAACCAATCCGCCTGGTTTGACGTTGTCAACGAGACCAGCTCCAGTCCCAAGCGTGGAGATTTTTGACCTGATGGGTTCATATTTATTTTTTTTATCGTCCCACAATCCAGGTCTGATTTCCACTTCATCACCTGTATTTAGTTCCCCTTGTATTAGGGCACCTCCTAAAACCCCGCCCTTAATTCTCTCCAACGTGACCCCTGGTTTGTTTATATCAAATGACCTCAAAACATGCAACATTGGATCAGAATCCTTGGAGCGCGCCGGAGTCTTAATGGTATCTTCAATCGCCCAGATAAGTGCATCCATGTTCAACTTATGTTGAGCAGAAATGGGAATTATAGGAGCATCTTGTGCGAAGTTTCCTCTAAAATCCTTTATTTGTTTATAATTTTCGAGGGACTCTTGATATGTAATCAAGTCTACCTTGTTTTGAACCATGACAATCTGCTTGATACCCAAAATTTGGAGTGCTAAATAATGTTCCCTAGTTTGAGGTTGTGGCACTCTTTCATTTGCTGCCATAACTAGGATTGCGCCATCCATAAGGGCGGCACCTGACAACATGTTCGCCATTAAGCTTTCATGGCCTGGCGAATCTACAAAACTAACCACGCGTGAAAGTTCTGACACCCCCCCACAGTTCGGACATTCATTTTGAGTAGAGTAGGATGCAGGCGGTGAACAAGCTGAACACTTGTAGAATGCAGCATCAGCATATCCAACCTTGATCGTTATTCCTCTTCTAAGTTCCTCGCTATGTCCACTCGTCCATACTCCTGTAATAGCTTCCACGAGAGTGGTTTTTCCATGATCTACATGTCCTGCCGTTCCAATATTTACACAAGGTTGATATCCATATTTTTTAACATACCACTCTGGCAAGGTCTCTTTCCAATGCAACATAACTTGTGAAATTTTCGAGGGATATTAATCTAATTATGGGGAAGGAATTTCAGTAAATTCAACCTAAATCGTAATAGTTTATTGCGAACCTATCTTTTCTTGACCTGAACCTTCCGGTAGGTTACCTTCCACAAGCAGACAATTAAGTTGATATATTTCATCTGTGACTACGTTTCCTCTGATTAACTTGCGTCTTCTAATGCCTTCTGCCTTACTCCTCATTCCTGTTCCTTGGGATAATAATACATATTTCTTTACGCCACCATGTACGTCCCATCTCATAGGAGTCCCTGATTTATCGCAACCGCCTGTTATGCGAAACTTTCCACCATCTATCCCAAGAACAGAAGAATTAGCAACATCGCCGATTCTCGAACCAACTAGTGGTTGAGCTTCCTTATCTTTCAATTCCAGGCTAATGGTCTTACCATTTTTATCAGAAATTATCACTTTAAATACTGCCAACTGTAAGTGAAGCGACGACAAAGCATTAATTAATCTTTCTTCAAATAGTTACTGCGGGAAATCGAAAGATTATCTCCTTAATTGCTTAAGGTATAGAAACTGTGACGTGTCTAAGATGTAAAGCAAAACGAGACTTATTCAACCATGCCGCTGACATCATGAATGTGGCGGGGAATTAAGGCAGTCTTGACAATGATACTTTTTGTAAAGAAATAACGATTATGTGTATCAAGATTATTCCAGATACAGTATTTGATTTATGTTCAATTGAAAACGAGAGGCATTATCTTTTCTTCTTCCATTCAATGTGAAAATCGGTGGACATATCTTGAACTTTCCCCTTCATTGTTTCGATATAATTTTCGTACGTTTCATGGTAACCGCAGAAGCTACAGTCCACAAATGATAAATCATCGTCAACCTTAGCATGGTTTGAACATTGAGGACATTTTGCATCTAACATTTCTTATCCATGCTATTCAGTTTCAGATATGAAAGACTTTCGATTTCTTGAATTCACAAATTGGAATATTGTAATTAATATTTTCTACAATCTAATCAATAGTCTCTAATAATGGGATTGCCTTAATGATTATGAGGTCAGAATTGTGACTTCTACGAGCTATGTTGTCGAGATCCTTTCTTGAACAGGCGATGACGATCATTGTTTTCTCCGTCGGATAGATATCGAAAGTTCCTTGTTGAGTTTCTACCTCTCCTATGTAATCCTTAAGTCTATTTTCAAGAGATGCTAGCAATTCTATTTTGTCTCCTCTCATTTCATTCTGATCGATAGTCCAAGCTATGGTCACTTTCGTCCTACTAGCCTTCAGATCGCGTTTCTTCAACATCAATCTAGTTTCGTCTATCAAATGTTTTGTATAGGCTTCAATACTCTTAATTGTTCCATTTACCATATACATTAGGGGCGAAGATCCGCTCATTGAAGAACCTAATGCTCTTAGATCATACAATCCATTAGCCACATCATCTAAGAATATGTCATTGAAAGGTTTATTATTCAATTCCACAATGGAATGATTCTCTCTCACATATCGACAAATTTCCAGAATGCTTGCCATTCCGCTGTAATGACCCAATACGTCGATTGAATGTAGTATCTCTAAAGAACCAATGTCAACAAAATCTATGTCTTTTGCTGTCTCGCAACTTGCGAGAAGTCTAACCAACTGATCATCTTTCTTCGAATTGTAAGTACCTACGTGAACATTTGATTCTGGTTTCGAATTCGCGTTTAACGGCATGTAGTAATAAAAGACCTCTGATCCAACCTTTAATCCAGTTATGTGTTCGACTAAAGCGATATTTTCTAAGTTGTTGCCGAATCCCGTAGGAATAGAATAGATAATAGAGCTATGCTTCCTCATATGTCTTACTGCATCTTGAAATTTTGATGCGACTTCAATTTTCACATCTGGACCAGTCTTCCTTATTCTAGGCGCAAAAAAAATGTATGTGGCATTTTTTATCGCAAGATCTATAGGCTCTACCGCAAGTAGCGGACCATCTTCTATTAATGAGCTAACATTTGGATAAGTTTTAGCAACATCAGGTTTAACTGAAATAGCCATACCTGCGGAATCATCTACTACAGATACTTTTGCACCTTTTAACGCAAAGGAGGATGCAAGAGTGTAACCTTCTGTACTTAATCCATAGACAGTAGTCACAGGTAAGGACGATGACCCCGCATTCAATACATGCGGGCCCCCATAAACAACATCTTTTTTTTATTACCCGAGCTATGTAAAATAATGGTTAAAGAAAAGTTTTTTCCATCAGTGGTTGCACTAAAAAGTATTGAATATCTGGTTCGATGTATTAACGCCAAAACAAGTATTATTCTTTAAACCTTTTGTAGAGTATCTAAAGGCTCAAGGCAACAACGTTTTATGCACCTCTAGGCAGTACAGAGAATGTACCGAATTAGCAAAAAAAAAGTCACTTAAAATTAAGATTGTCGGCAGCTACGGTGGACATCACAAGTATGATAAACTCAGACAAAGTGCTAAGAGAACTTATGAATTAGCCAAAGTAATAAAACAATTTGAACCTTCTGTAGCAGTCAATTTTTCTTCCCCAGAAGCTGCCAGAGTATCTTTTGGTTTGGGTATCCCCCAAGTAGTATTTAACGATTCTCCACATGCCTATGCTGTAGGCAAACTCACAATTCCATACGCCCAGAAGTTACTTTGCCCATGGATAATACCTTATCACGCGTGGAAGGGCTTTGGGATACAGAAGGAGCAAATTACTCGATACAGAGCATTAGATCCCGTAGTCTGGATAAAAAGACGCAATTTGGAACAACTACCTGATTTAGAAGCTCTAAGGTCCAAATATTTTCTTTCAAAACAGAAAACCATCTTGATTAGACCTGAGGAGAGCAAAGCTGCATATATGACAAATAAAAAAGATAATTATACTATTTCAGGGATCGAATCCCTAATTGAAAAATTTCATGAATCGACAAATATTGTAATACTAGGTAGATACGAGGATCAAGCAGAAAAATTTTTGGACAGGTTTGGTTCGAAAGTAATTGTTCTGGGGAAAACTGTCGATGGTTTGGAGTTACTTTCCGTTGCTGATATTTTTGTCGGTGCTGGCGGAACTATGACAGCCGAAGCCGCTTTATTGGGAAAGCCGACTATTTCCATATCCCCAATTCATTTCTATGTGGACGACTATCTAATTCGGAGCGGTTTAGTCGAAAAAGCATTGGACCAAGTGGAACTTGTACAGCTTGTTACCCGCATGTTGAAAAATGACACCATCTCAAGAAAACAAGAAAGGCTCGCCGACAAAATCTTAAAATTTATGGAAGATCCAATGCAAATTCTAAATCAAATTTTGAGCAGCTACATAACATTATAAATATGGTAAAGCCTACGAAAATTTAGGTCCGGCAGCCCGGTAGAGAATTCAATTCGCTGAATGTAGTGGCCAAGCATAGAGGCCTTTGGAGCCTTTGACCCCAGTTCGAATCTGGGCCGGGCTAATTTATGTAATAAGGACAAGGGCTAGAATTCATGCAATTTAGTTTAAAAATCAACAAACTTTTCCGTACCGAACTTGCAGGCAGGATACGAGTAAGAATCCACTCGATTGCATAAAATTACTTATAATTCCTTAAGATACGACAATATAACATTTCTTAAATTTTTGTCAGCTTTTTTCAAACACTCTCTTCTTTCCAATAATTTTTTCCTATACTTTTGCAAAAGAACTCTTGAAGATTTGATCATGCCCTTTTGCTGTCGAGGATTAGGAGATCCAATGGGTGAACGTAACAATAGTATTTTATTAGGCGTCATATCTGAGAGAATTTTCGCTACGTCTTTGACTTTAAGATCATCAGATACCCCCGCTGTAATCCTCTCTAAATCAACTTCACTCAGACGAGACAGCTGCGACAATTTCTTCTCAACTGCTAATTTTACCAGTGATCCAATAAAGCGATGCGCTGTTCTGAACGCTAATCCATTTCTCAAAACTAGCTGCTCGGCTATATCAATAGAATTAGCATAGCTATCGTGCACTACTTGTTTCATACGATTTTTGTGAACAATCAAGGTCTTAACGATTGCATTACTGATGCTAAGGGTAGAAGATACAACAGATAAAGAACTAAAAAATATCAATTTCAGATCTTGAAGATCCCTGTTATATCCAGATGGTAAACTTCCTAGTAAAGCTAATGATGTCATAAGATTCCCTGTAACAATTGCTGACTTTGATCGGATTAATTCGAGAGGATCTGGATTTTTCTTTTGCGGCATCGCACTAGATGTGGAAGCTAGGTTATCGGCTATCTCTAGATAACCAAATTCCTCTGTAGACCAAAGAATGAAATCTTGTGCCAATCTACTCAGCGTAATCATGGTAATAGAGAGTGCAGACATTACTTCAAGTAACGAGTCTCTGGACGAAGTAGCATCAATTGAATTTATTACCAATCCTTTGAAACCCAAAAGATGAGCCGTTCTGTTCCTGTCCAAAGGGAGACCAGACCCACCTACCGGGCCAGAACCAAGGGGAGATTTGTTGATCCCGTCATATGCAATGGATAGCCTTTCCAGGTCTCTGAATAATTGTTCCGAATATGAAATGAAATAATGTGAAAGGTTTCCAATTTGTGCCTGCTGAAGATGAGTATACAAAGGCATAACAGCATCTAAATTTTCCTCCGCCTTAGCAAGTATACTTCCTATCAAAATAATTAATTTTGAGCAAATAATGTTCAATTCATCTCTCGCCATCATTCTAATATCGAGAATAACCTGATCATTCCTCGAACGTCCTGTCTGAATTCTTCCTCCAACGTCGACACCGAGTTTTTTTATTAAATGGGCTTCTATTGCTTCGTGGATATCTTCATATCTTTGGGCTTCAGCTAACTTAGGATTATGTAGAGATATTTGTAGTTCATTCAGAATTGGCTTAAGAACCTTAAGTTCAATTAAACCCTTCTCGTATAACATTATTGCATGAGCTTGAGTACCAATGATATCGTATAATACTATTTTTTTATCATCTTTGATAGAAGACAAATAACTAAGACTTTCTGGTTCAAGATCACCCTTTGGTCTCGACCGATACATGCGAGATGAACTGACTATGCTTTATTTAACACTATACTAATGGTAAGGCGGTCGTTCAAAGTGCGTATTGCACTATCCAGGGATGAAATCAAATCAATAGTTAAATAGGAATGGAATGAATCGAATTAATATGAGCCAAGAGATTCAGCAGCTTCGAAGAATGATATTTGATGAGCTCTCAAAAATTGTTGATCCTGAAATTGGGGTCTCGATTGTTGAACTAGAGCTTATTGACAAAGTTGATATAAAAGACGGAAATGTCGATATCGATCTTCATCTTACCAGCCCCTTTTGCCCAGCAATATTCGGTTTTAAAATTGCCCAGGACGTACGAGACAATGTCTACAAAATCCACGGATTAGACAAAGTAAAAATAAAAGTTAGTAACCATTTCATGGCAGACGCAATTACAAAACAAGTCAACGAGAGTAAACTACCAGAAAAATAATTGTGGATTCAGGTCATACTCATTTAATCCTTAGAAAGTCCTAGCATGAAGGACCGTAACAGTTGGATCCCTAGCGCAGGGTCGACACCCTTTGGGCAAACTTTGCTACAGGACCCTGCAAAATGACATCTCCATACCCCATGTCTATTATCCACTACGTCTAATCTTTTTTTACCGGCGTCTCTAGAATCAGAATGATACCTATAAAGCTGCGATAGTGCTTGTGGTCCAGGAAATTTAATATCAGTGGCCACCGTAGGACATGCTGAATAGCACAGCCCACATTTTATACAATAAGAGAACTGTAAATATTTGTTGACATCTTCGGGTGATTGAATATGTGCATGAGTTGAGGGTGGAGTTTCAGATTCGTCGGTACTATTCATTATAAACGGATGGATATTTTTGTGATGATTAAAAAATTGACTAAAATCAGTTACCAGGTCTCTGATTATTGGGAAATTAGAGAGGGGCTCACAAATTACCTCGGAACTTTCCAGTTCAGAAATTTTCGTGTAGCACGCAAGCCTAGGAAACCCGTTAATTTTCATTCCGCACGACCCACAGGAGGCCATTCTGCAAGAGTATCTTATCGCTATACTAGAATCTAGGTGAAATTTGGCGTACAACAATGCATCGAGTACAGTTGTCCATCGTTGAACTGGAATGTCGTAAGTATTAAAGGTGGTACCGTTACCTTTCTTGATATTGGCTCTGAATACCTTCAGTATTATTTTTTCTTGTACGGGCTCTTGCATTTTTTCATTCAAATAATTTCAAACCGTTTCATTATCCAAACTTACAATCCTATACCGTTAGCAATAATTATGGTCCTAGTTCCATATAAAATCAATGCAATCATCGCAATTATCGTAGCTACGGAAACACCGTTTTCCCATAAGGTACTTTGCCTTAACTCTAACAAGATTACCCTAAGTCCATTGAACCCATGTATTGCAACAAGTACCAAAATTGCTTCCAAAGCTACGGCATACAAGAAATTATGATAGTTGGATATCACATGATCATATTCTAAACTTGAGGTATACGGAACTACTAGTCGCATGAGTATATGAATTGCGACTACAAATAGAGCTCCCAGACCTGTAGCATAGTGAATCTTCATGATCTGACTCTCCTTCAAAATTACTTTAGTGGTATTGTACGGATCGCCTTTCAATTCAGTGCTCCCCTAATAGTATGTTTGTCCCATAAAGCATTGCAACTGCAGCCAGTGTTAGGGCGATCCATATGCCGGACCTTTGTCTTCTGTTCAATGAAGAGGGATGATAGGGGTAATCAGGTCTACCTGGTTTTCCTAACCCCTTGCCAGCCTCGGTTAAAATGAGCCTTATACCATTGACAGAATGGAAAGTGCTAGTTCCAATAACCAAAATGAGAAATAAATGGCCCCAGATAGTCTGGGTCAACTCTAGCATCAAATTCCAAGCATCTTTACCACCGGCTATTGAGCTGGTTTCGTAGACATGACCTATGAAATAGATCAGAAGAAAAACTCCCGTCAACCTTTGAGCCCAATATGCAAATCTTTCCCACCCATATCGAGAAGGATCTAACCATCCTCTCAGACCTTCCCTATTTTCGCGGGCATTGCCAAATTCTAGTGACTTCATTAATATTTCCTCTCTACGGGTGCATAACGGGTGAACTTCACTGGATGCCATGCAATGTACGGTTCAGCCTTATTATGGTATGCTAATGTATGTTTAAGGAAATTAACATCATCTCGGAATGGATAGTCTGTCCGGAAATGGGCTCCTCTTGACTCTCTCCTATTAATTGCTCCCATAAGCATGACTTCGGAAATCCTTAATATCGAATCTATCTCCATCACATGTACAAAATTTGTATTATATTCTTTCGCACTATCATTAAGGTGTCTCCAACTTAATCTATTCAACTCTCTCATTTTTCTAAGTCCGTTATTCAAACCTTCTTCATTTCTAAAAACATAAGCATCTTTATCCATCATATCCGTTAACTCCATTCTAACTTCATACGGATTAACATCTCCCGAACTTCTGAATATTCCATCAAAAATTCTTTTTTCTTCCTCCGCTACCTGATTATTTTGAATGCTTGCAGACCGACCCAAACGAGCAGAGGCGTATTCTGCCGCAAGCCTGCCGGTTATCCCTCCCCAGACCAAACATTCGGAGGTTGAATTGGCCCCTAGCCTATTAGCTCCATGTGTACTATTACACGCAGCCTCTCCTGCAGCCCACAGACCATTCATCTCTGTACTGCCATTTATATCAGTATGAATTCCTCCCATCATGTAATGACATACAGGTCTTATTTCAATTGGCTCACTTATTATGTCAACTCCAGAAAATTTTAGACCTATTTCTCTAATACCGGATAGTCGCTCCTTGATACGCTCTTCTCCTATATGGGTTAGATCGAGCTTGAGGGTACTCACTCCAGTTTCGTGAACAAATCCTCGCCCTTCTTGGATCTCCGTTATCATAGATCTAGATACTACATCACGCGGAGCGAGCTCAAGTTTTTCGGGGGCATATTTGGTCATAAACCTCTCGCCAAGATTGTTTATCAAGTAACCACCCTCGCCCCTAGCTCCTTCAGTAATCAGAATTCCAGATGGTATTATACCAGTTGGATGAAATTGGACAAATTCCATATCCTTTAGGGCAAGCCCCGCTCTATACCCCATATCTAAACCATCAGGGGTGGAAGAATATGCATACGTTGAGAAGCTGTAAATTCGACCTGCTCCACCAGTACAGATAATTCCAGCTAGAGACTTGATTGTCATGAAATCGCCACTTTTCAATTCTATTACAGTTAGACCAGAAAAGTTATTGTTTCCATCATTGAGTATCGAAGTGCAATACCATTCATTATAAAAATGGATATTGTCATATTTTAGACAGGTATCGTATAGAGTCTGCATTTCATAGAATCCCACTTTATCTTGAGCATATGTAGCTCTAGGGAATGAGTATCCACCAAATTTACGTTGATCGATTCCGCCATTTCCTTTTCTAGACCAAGGCATCCCCCAATCGTCAAGCTGATAAATTTCGAACGGCATTCTACGTACCAGTAGCTCTGCAACATCTTGGTCTGCGAGGAAGTCGCTCCCGCGGATTGTGTCATATAGATGAGATTCAAGGTTGTCTCCTTCATCCTCAAGTATGACCGCGGCAGTACCACCTTCGGCAGACACCGAATGTGATCTCATGACTTGAACTTTGGAGATCACTCCAATGGATAATCTATCATTGGTCTTTGCGCACGATATGGCCGCCCGTAACCCTGCGAGTCCAGATCCAACTATTACTACATCATGGTAAAGACTATCAGTCAACTAATATCTTGGCACCTTGATCTAACAAGTTGACGACTTTTTATGGGCATAAATAGCTTTGGAAGGAAGTTTTGCCGGAGTAAAGGTATCTTGGCTCTAAACATCTGTACCAATCATCAATTAATGAAATTATTTTTGACCATTCTTTTAGTAAATATTCGAAATTTTTAGCTTCGTCTAGAAATTGACCGTATAGGTCATCTTGAACTAGCACATTTGCCGTATAGTCTATTCATAGCTCCATGAGGGATTTTTCAATAATGGTTATGTTCTTTTATTCGAGAACGCAATAATTCAACAAATTCTACCAGATTTCCCTAATTTTTCCACTAGACTTGAACTATTTACCTTTATTTCTTCTCCATTTGCATTCCTTATCGTTACGAGCTCGTTACGAATGTCACCTGGTTCAACTAATATTATCGAAGAAGCATTCCTTGCTATGCCGTCATTGATTTGTCTTTTGCTAGGTTTCACTTCGAATCCATAGTCTGCAATATAGCCATTTTTACGCAAGTTCGAAACGATTTGGATGGCAGTATTTTTTACCTCCTCGGAAGTGTAGACAACGTAAATTAGCGGGTCGTAATCGTTGTTCAAAAGCTTGTGATTTTCCATCGCAGCTATTATTCTTTCGACACCGCCTGCAGCCCCAGTTGCACCGATATCTTTCCTTCCGAAACCTGCAGTGAGAGTATCATATCTGCCTCCCCCTACCAATGCAGCACTTTTTACAGAAGGGTCAGATGCTTCAAACACCAAGCCAGAATAGTAATCCAATCCTCTTACGATTCCAAAATTAAGTTGAATATTCTTTATATTTCTAGATCTCATAGAGTCGAACACCCCGAGAGTATGTTTCCAGCCTTCAAAATTCTCCAAAGTATTACTAACCGGACAATCTTCAGGTCTGCCCCTGAAACTTGAGAAACTAAATAATTCTTCCAACTTATGCAAATCCAACTTCCCTCGGTACTCGGCAAGTACTTGTTGAGGGTTTTTTCTAGACAACTTATCTACTGCGCGTAACATTTCAGATATTGTTGAAACATCGGCAATGCACAAATTCTCTTTCAAGTAAGACTCTATAATTTTTCGGTTGCTGATGTCTATTACTACATCTAAACCCAACTTCTGAAGGAACTTGGCTACAAATTCAATTATTTCAGCGTCTGCCTCTTTGCTAAAGGACCCGAATATTTCTATGTCCCATTGGTGAAAGTATCTGTATCTGCCTGCTTGTGGTTCATCGTACCGCCATACACCTCCAAATGAGGAAAGTTTTATTGGCATCTTCAAATCTCTTCTTTGACAAACAAATCGTGTTAGCCCAACGGTGAGGTCGAATCTGAGCCCTACCTTGCGCCCCCCCTTGTCGACGAAGCTATATGTCTCATTGCTAATAGATGTCCCGCCTTTTGCTTCCAACGTTGAAAGCATTTCAAGTGGAGTAGGCTCCATGTACGTGAAATTGAATTTCTTAGCAACATCCAAGAATTTCTGTTTCATTCGCTCTATGTACTTGGACTCCTCCCCTAGAATATCTCTCATGCCACGAGGGATCTCAAATTTCACAAGGGTGAGGACATTAACTTGTCATTTAGATTTTGCGATTAATTATAATGTGAGCAAGTATCAGATTTCCTCTGTGAATGAGGGATTTCGGTATCTTGAACACATTACCGATGCGTATATCGAAACTTGTGGTCATTCACTCAGTGAGGCATTTGATTATGCGGGCCGAGCCCTTGTAAATTTAATGTTCGATATCGGCAGCGTAAATGGCCAAATCCCAATCACTATACATACTGAAGGTTCTGATGAAATTGAACTTCTGTATAATTGGCTAGAGAAGGTACTTTTGGTAGTTCTGATTGAAGGACAAGTAATGTCGAAATTTAAGGTGCGCATATATCCCAATTCTAAATACGTCTTGGAGGCAAGAGCGATGACTGAATTGGTAGATACATTAAAACACGGTTACAGGACAGAAGTAAAGGGGATTACCTATCATGAGATGGAAGTTACCCAATGCAATGATTTGGTAAGAACCAGATTCATAGTGGATTTATAGTATTATCCTTATCGGGTAATCATCTCTTGAGTATCTTGGTTGATTGTGCTCAAGGTAATGGACTGCAATAGGTTTGATCTTTTAGAGTTTTTACAAGATTTAAATATCAATTACAATTCTTATTCACCATTATGGCTTCTCATACTGACAACAACCCTGAATTGATAGAGTTATCTGAGAAAAATTTTGATGAAGTTATTGGCTCTAACAAGCCTGTACTAGTTGATTTTTGGGCTACATGGTGTGGACCGTGTCAATTCATGTTACCTATTTTCGATAAGTTGTCTAAAAAGTATGGCGGTAAAGTTACGTTTGGTAGGCTAAATGTAGACGATAACCAAGGTATCGCCATGAGATTCGATGTTTATGCTATACCTACATTTATTGTATACATGAATGGCAAGGTTGTTGATAAGGCTGTAGGGGCAGTAGGGGAAAAGGGCCTTGAAGGACTATTGGATAAATATCAATAAATCACCTGAATCCATTTTACTATTATTCAGATATAACCAAATGACGGGTCTGATTCACGTTTCTTAGACAAAATAAACTGAAAGACCTCCTGTTCTTCGGGATTTAGACGGTCCAAAAAGCTCTCAACCAATAGTTTCGCTTCTCTACTTGACAGATCCGTATAAAAGATATCACCCTCATTGATATTTCTACCTATGACTGGCTCCTTCATGGAGACAGCGACTTGCATACCCAACGATGCATCAGAAAGATTTTTTCCCGCTTCTTGGATCTGATGAACCGTTCCAATTCTCCTACCCTGTTCATTCATAATCGGAATTTTTTGTTTAAGCCTTCCTGTCAAAATTTCTGCCCCAAAGACAGCAGGAGAGTTTCGTCGAAAAACATAGCCCTTCAAAAATTGGAACTTGCAGATAGGAGAAATTTCACCAAATAAGATTGAATCGGCATGCTCCCTCTGATAAGCAGCCCAATCGTTATAACTCCGTACTAAGTTGTAAATTATTTTTTCATTAAATATTTTTACATCTCTCTCGATACTTTCTCTCTCCGCCTCTTCCAATACCTTTACGTTAAACCCTAATATTACACCGATGTACCTATCCTTCTCCTTTACGGCAGAAGCGGCCAAGACGTCTCTTCGTGTAATATTTCCTATATCGGCCGACTGAATTGGAATATTGTCTTTTTTTACGAGCTCTACTACTGCTTCTAGCGAACCGATAGTATCACACCTCAGGATTATTCCGTTAGAATCTGTTTTTATTATGGCTGCCTTGACTTCAGATTCAACTAAGGATTTTAGGTACCTTTCATTCTCTGGATTTCTTATAACGTATAATGGGCTTCCAGCAAGTACACCATCCAAGTCTGAAGATGTGATCTTAAGCCCTGCCGCTGATATAACGTGATCGACTGGTCTGAACTTGTCTTTAGGGTCACGCATTTCATCGAGGGGCTTGGGCAAGAGAAGAGCTTTAATCTTGGTAACTATCGTGCAATCACGCTTGGCAAGTACAATCTTATCCCCTAGCTTCAGAGTTCCATCGAGCAGTATAATATTTGCAGATGGCCCTAACCCAATCTCCTCCTTAACCTCCAATACTATACCCCTTGCTTCGTCTTGGTGTCTTTCCAACTTCTTAATCATGAATTGTTGAGCTAGTCCAACAAGAACTGCCAGCAACTCCGGTATGCCAATATTTTTTGTAGCACTAACGGGCACGATCGCTACTTCCTTTGTGAAATCTTTTACTCGCCAGTACGCCTCAGAATTGTAACCCAATCTAGACAGAGAACCAACTACGTCATAAATTTTTTCGTCTAATGTTTCTTGGACGCTTGAAGCTTGCAGCTGCATTTGGTCTTTAATAAAAATAGAGTCATTATTCTTCCAACCATAAATTTGGTCTATTTTGTTCAAAGCTAGAACAAACGGGACCTTTCGGCTTTCTAGTATTCGTATACTTTCTTCAGTTTGAGCTTCAAATCCTTTGTTTACATCCGCAACGACTATCGCAATGTCAGCTGCAGACCCTCCACGCATGCGAAGATTTGCAAAGACTTCGTGACCTGGCGTATCAATGACCAACAGGCCCGGAATTTGGAATTGTGATTTTTCAAGTCTAGCGAAGAGCGGACCAGTCATTTCTTTAATTATTTCAAGAGGAAAATAACTTGCACCTATATGTTGGGTGATTCCCCCTGTCTCCCTGGATTGAACCGCTGTTCCCCGAATTTGATCTAGGAGAGAAGTCTTTCCAGAATCTACATGACCCAATACTACAACAACTGGCTGTCTAAGCTCCACCTAATCAAAAATGACTTTTGACTCTTTTATGAAGCTTTCAACCGAATCTGATGCGTGGATTACATTTGCTGTTAATCCTAATCCATAATCACCGCGTATTGAACCCGGACTTGCTTTCGAAGAATCTGTACTACCTATCATAACTCTTACTACTTCTATCGCATTATCTCCTTCAAGTATCATAGCGACAACTGACCCTGATGATATAAAGGACACTAACTCATTGAAAAAGGGTTTATTTATATGCACACCATAAAACTCTTCAGCCTGCTGTTTTGTAAATCGAAGCGACTTGATTTTTTTTATTTCAAATCCCTTTTCTTCAAATCTAGAAATAATTCTACCAGTCAAGCGCCTAACGAATCCATCAGGCTTTATAACAATTAGGGTTTGATCAACGGTTCCCATATTCCAACCTATGGATTTTATTCTCTCATTTCTTTACTCTAACGCCGCCTTTTACATATTTACTTGTCCACTTCATTTTTCTAGGATCACGCTTCAAAATTCGTAAATTTTTCTTACACTTGTTTGAACAAGTCCACTGAATAGCGCCATCATTTTTAACTAGCATTATGCCGCGACCCGCAGGTATGTGATTCCCACAGAAGAAACAATTACGAACTGAACCACTAGTTTTACTCATCGGTGTAACCTGTTAGAAAAATCACTTAATTTTACGTGCCTCTCTTTCCGTCTCTCTGAGCATCAGGACATCATTCATTCTAATTGAACCTTTTACATTTCTAGTTAATATCCGACCTTTATCCTTCCCTTCCAAAACTTTGACCCTCACCTGAATCACTTCTCCCGCAATACCTGTTCTTCCTACTATCTGGATAACTTCAGCGGGAGTAACCTTGTCCTCAACAGCCTTACTCATCGTTATTCCATTACTCCTTCTTGTTCTTCACATTGGTAATAGAATTTATGACCTGATCAACTATATGTTGAGCTTCTCCTGAATCAATAATAGTCGCAGCTGCTGAGCCGACGTCTATTCCTAATGATTCACCCAGCTGCTGCTTACTGGGTACGAAAATATAGGCCGCATTCCTCTCCTCACAAAGAATCGGAAGATGTGCTACGACTTCAGGCGGTTGCACATCTTCCGCAATAACAACAAGCTTACTCACTCCTCTCTCGATAGCCTTAGTAGTTTCATTAGTTCCTTTCCTAACTTTGCCACTCTGTCTAGCGATTCTTACTGCTTCGTATACCTCATTGACTAGATCTTTTGGCGTCTCAAATTTCACATAATATTCTTTACTCAATTAAACTTCATCACCCGTTGGGATCATCTTATCGTCTAAAATGTAGAAAATAGGAGTATTAAAAACGTTGTCAATGTGATTTTATGTATTTTCCTTCAAAATTTGGTTAACTAGTTCACTATATTCCTTAACCTTCGAGTCGATCAATTCTTTGTCAGTAGATTCCGCATAAATTCTAATTATAGGTTCAGTGCCACTTGGTCGTATCATTATCCATGTTTCTTCGTCAATCCAGATCTTAATTCCGTCAAGAGTTTCAATTCTAATTGGATTTCCATGAGTCATACATTTTTCAATTACCTGTTCTAACAACATCGAATTAGAATAACGAATCTTTAATTTGTGTTGGTGAACTAAAGGGAGTGCAGAAAACTTATCTGAAAGGGGCCTTTTATCCGAGGCTAACATCTCCAGCATCAATATCGTAGTCATTGCTCCATCCCTTACTTCATTGAATGGTCCATACATGAATCCACCATTTTCTTCCAAACCAATCAAAGCCTTCCTCCTGACCATTTCCCTAGATACTTCTACACTACCAACCTTTGTGTACCTGACCTTAGATCCGAGTTGTTTTACAATCCTATCAAGTACGCTTGTTGTATTAATCGGACATACTACCTCAGCTCTCGGATGTCTCGTAGAAAGAAGGTATTGGACCAGTAATGTACCTGTCCGGTCCCCCCACATGACCCGACCTTGATTATCACAAAACATGCTTCTATCACCATCTCCGTCATAGGCAACGCCGAAGTCGGCGCTCGATTCCCGTACAATTGAGCTCATTTGACTGAGATTTTCCGGTGTAGGTTCTGAACCTCTGCCAGGAAAAGTCCCGTCTATCGACCCGTTTATAGGTATTACTTTACATCCGAGCTTCTCACACAAAATCGGTGCGACTAATGATTGGACACCATTTCCAAAGTCCATCACAATTTTAAATTTTCTTCCTCTAATCTTATCAATATCTACCATCCCCAGAATGTCGTTGATATATTCCTGAGATGATTCTAAGGAAAGAGTTTGACCGTACTTATCTGATTTTACAAAATCCCTGTCACAGTAAATTCTTTCGACTTGAAGTTCATCAACTCGCGAAATTTCAACGCCATCTGATGCTATCGGTTTTAAACCATTATATTCCGGAGGGTTGTGAGACGCAGTTATCATAATACCGCCTCTGTAGTTGCCTTTCTTAGCCGAGTATTGCAAACAAGGAGTAGGGATACGGCCAGCATCGTAAACTTCACACCCGTCAGAGTTTAATGTGGCTTGGACGACTCGGGCCAAAATATTACTCGATAATCTTCCATCACATCCTACAACAATATGACCTTGTTCAAAATAAGTTCCGAATGAATGGACCAAATCAACTACGAAATCTATTGTAAGTAAATCACCGAAAATTCCCCTAACTCCATTAGTTCCGAACAATTTTGTTTTTTCCATCTGAATCGATCACTAGTTTAAAATTAAGAATAGATAAATTTGGCTATTTGACATGTTTAAAAGATTATAACAATTGCGGGGGTTGCCAAGCCCGGTCAACGGCGCAGGTCTCGTTTTGTTTGCGATCGAATAATCGAGTGCGATGCTTAGAATGGGCTTGTGCTCGGTCCATACATCCCTGTTCCTAAGGGATTCGTGGGTTCAAATCCCACCCCCCGCATCAACTAATTTTCCGTTACATGATTGCCTAAAACTCATTTCTGTATATGGAAAGGAATCTCTAAAAGAACTACACACAATATTCACAAAGCTCGAATTGTCAGAAATTGGAGATCCAATAATTAATCTTTATATTTTGCATATTTTTTTGTGGCTTTCATCATGAAAGTGCTTTTCACAAAAATCCGTTTCACATTCATAACAATGCCAACTTGATAAAGTATAACAGATAATACATTTCCTTGTAGGATTATTGTAATCAAAATCTTTCCTCTGTCGACTAGTCTTAAATTGTCTTTCTATTACCCTCATTCTGAAATCATCTATTCTGACAATGAAAGACTCTAAAGAAGGCTCTATGCCGCAATAAATAATACACTTTCTGGTGTTACCTTGACCATTAAGACACCTTACCGTAGTCAACTTATATAAGTCTTGGCCGGATGAGTATTTAGAAGGATTTATTTTCAAGATTCTTGACTTGATCTTACTATGAATAAGGATCAAAAAACAATTGTTGAAGTGACAGTAATTGGCAAAGATAGAAAGGGGGTGGTTGCCGATATCACTAATTTTATCTTTCGCAACAATGGTAACATCGAGCAAATTAATCAAAATGTTGTGAGGGGACTATTTGGAATGCAATTGGAGGCATCATTCAAGAAGGTACAGAAGGAAGATATAATTTCTGGTCTCAAGGTTTTGGCAAGTAAATTGAGTATGGAAGTGAAGGTTCATTTTGAAGAGCCAAATCGTCTGAGGAACGTCGCAATATTTGTAAGTAAGGAACCTCATTGCTTGATTAAGCTACTAGCGGCGAGACAAAATTCAGAGATAAAGGCAAATATTGTTGTCATTGTTGGTAGCGAAAATACATTGGAAAATACCGCAAAGGAATTCAATGTACCATTCAGTTGCGTTCGCCATTCAGACCAAAATATTGCAGAATCAGAGATTTTGAAAATAGTTGAAGAATATAACGTCGATTTCATCGTACTTGCTCGATACATGAGAGTGCTCACGCCAAATTTTGTATGGCGATACCGAAATAGGATTATAAATATACATCCTTCACTTTTACCTGCGTTTCCCGGTGCCTACGCTTATGTTCAAGCTTATGAACGGGGTGCGAAAATAGTGGGTTGCACAGCCCACTTTGTGACTGAGGATCTTGATCAAGGCCCTATCATCTGTCAGGACTCTTTTCATGTATTATCCGATGATACAGTAGAGACTATCAGGAAAAGAGGTCAAAAAAGTGAGGCTGATACACTGCTGCACGCCTTAAGGCTATATTTAGAAGGAAAACTTGAAGTAGATTGGGGACGTGTTTATATAAAGACCTAAAGGACCAGAATGTATTAACGTCGGGTTTCTAAGGCCGTGTATTAATGATAGTTTTATAACTCAACATCTTGAAATCATTTCAATTGAAATGTTAGTTAATGAGATGAGTGATTATGATCTACGATCATCCAAAAACAAAGTCCAAATAGTCATAGTCCCAATTGGTTCTTTAGAACAACACGGCGAACATCTACCTGTTTCCACGGATTCAATCATTATAGAACATCTTGCACATAGCGTATCGAAGAAAATCTCATCTCTAGTGCTCCCAACATTTGCCTACGGAGTATCATTTGAACATAGACCAATGTTCAACCTGTCGTTAACCAACTCAACCTTGTCAAGTGTATTAAGTGAAATATGCGTTTCCCTATGCGAATATGGGTTTCCTCAAATAGTCATACTAAATGGTCATCATGGCAACATGGGCTTGCTGCAATACATTTCACAAAATGTTGATAGGAGAACATCAGAACTATGTTCTGTACATGCAATCAACTACTGGCATCTACTCGATAGAGAATTTGATCATGCTGGCTTCGTAGAGACCTCATTAATGCTCGCAATAAAACCTGAAATTGTAAACATGAGTAAAGCGAGAAGAGGAACAGAAGATAGTACATTACTACGGGTAGTAACGTCATCCATTCTGAACAGACCTAATTCATTTGTAAAAATTACTGAGACGGGGGTTCTTGGAAATCCTCTAGAGGCTTCAGCAAAGGTAGGTACGAAACTTTTAAAACAAATAACGGAAGGTATTGTTAAAGCGATACACCAATTTAATGATTTTTCCAAAGATAAATAATTCTGAGAATATTTCAATATTCGTCTAAAACGCTGGAGTATTCTAAGTTTTTGACTCAAATTTGCATAACACAATGATTATTATCGTAATGTGCCTATAATCACTGGCTCATCCACATTGCCCAATGAATTAATTAACTTTAATATAGACCTTCACAGAGCATTACCCGTGGTAGAGTGATAATTGTCAGTCGACATGGCTGTAAAAGTTCTCGACGAAAGTCTAGGAAAGATCGTTTTGATTAAGTTGAAGGGTGGGAAAGTAATTAGGGGGAATCTTCATGGATTTGATCAACATATGAATTTGTTATTGGAGCACTCAGTGGAACTTCTCGAGGATACTAAATCTAACGAATTGGGTACTATAGTTGTGAGAGGGGATAACGTGGTGATTATCTCACCTCCTCCAGTTTAGTAATCGTTCATTTTTGGGGTGAAAAAATGACTAAGGGTACGACATCAATGGGAAAATTTACCCGCAAGAAAACTCACATAAGGTGTAGAAGATGTGGACACAATTCCTTGCACAAACGAAGTAAAAAGTGCGCCAAATGCGGGTTCCCGGATCCGAGACTTAGAAAATATAACTGGATCAAGCGACAAGTAATCTAATTAATATTGCACATTGTCGCTCCAATATATTCAGATGGTCATGACAACTAACTATATTTAGAAGCATCATACGAAGATAGTTAGAAAATGGATTTCATGCTAGTTGCAAGTTCAGGGGTAGCAGGTGGAGTTGCTTCAGTTATACTAAACGGATTGTTGTTAAACAAAGGATTTGGAATATCAAAGGAAAAATCCAAACCGCTAGATTCGATTTCTGAATTGGAACTTGGGGAACTAGAATCGCTGAAAATTGAAAAGAGTATTCTAGAAGAGTGCATATCAAAAATTTACCATGCATACAGTACTAACGTGATATCCAAATTAGAGTACGATAGACTACAAGCTAGATATGGTGAAGAGATTCGAATCTGTAATGAACGGCTAGTCAGTCTCCAATCTACCGTAGACCTAGCCGAATTACATGATTTGAAGAAGGATTTACTATCCCTAATAGAAAGTAAGATAAAAATGATAGACGAAAAGTTGAACAGTTTCTCATCTAGTTCTTCAGTACTAATGCCAGATGACGAATCATTGTCTGACTATCTAACAATTAAACCTCGTGAATTTGGCACGCAAATTAAACGAACGATAGCGTTAGAACACTCCAAAATTAAAAATGTGCAGAAGGAAGTATTAGATGCAGTAGCCGATCTTGATAAACCATCAAATACTTTTACGGACCCCGAACCAAAAGAAACTAAGGCCCTGGAAAATAAAGAAGAAACAAGTTCTACCCCGAATAAGGCGAAAAAAGATGCACTTAATAATTTGCCCTGAAATTTAGAACCTTTTCACTGATGACTACTTGTGTACCATAGCAAATTGGTATGAAATATCGGTAACGAGACAATGAGGGAAATTTTTTTATTTACCTATCTTGAACATTTTTGTTCCACATACCGAACAAATTCCCTGAGTTGCTGGTTTTCCATTTTTCATTACGACCTTTTTTTCATCGTTCATCAATCTTTTTGCCTTGCATTTCACACAATATCCTTCCATAGCAATTCAACTATCCACACTGCATAAAAAATGTTGTGTGTAAAATGGTTGTCACGTTGTGGAAAGAATGCTTACCTTTCTCTAATTACTTGATAGATTGCCTAAAACCGGCTAGATACTGTGTAGTAAGAAGCAAATCTCAAAAACCGTCCATTATTCTAATGGGTGAGATCTACAAATTATGTCCGATCCTGGTAAAACAAACGAACAAATCAGAGAGAATCTATAACTACTTTCTATTGTAATTCAAGCCTGATAGAATTGGTATCGGTAGCGGAAATACTAGATGCGATTTGTGATGATAAATCATTAAAGTTGTTTAACGCTATCGCCACAAAAGGTGGAAATAGTGGAGATCTTTCAATTCAACTAAAACTCTCTCGAAAGGAGTATTACTCAAGAATGTCTAGGTTGATGAAAACCGGAATGGTTAAACGAAAAAATGGAAGGCATTATCTTACCGCGTTCGGAAAGGTTGTTTACGATGCACAAGCAACAATAAAAAAAGCGGTCGAAAGTTATTGGAAACTTAAAGCGATAGACTCCATTGACTTGTCAGATGATATTACTTTGAATGAACGCAACAAGTTGATCGACACCCTTTTAGATGATTTGGAGATAAAGGAAATTCTGTCTAAACACGCATCATAAATATTTTCTGCTATATTATTGTACATTGATGGAAATGGAGGTTAGTTAGCTGAGATACTTACCATATGACATAGTATCACAATTTGGAGATTTTTAACTAATAACATGAAATAGCAGAATCCAATTATATTGCTATTTATAAAGAGAAATTAATTATCACATAACCTAGCCACTTTATATTGTAATATCTTTTATACCTCCCCAAAATATTCCTGAATGATGTATAGTACCGGTCGGATTGGAGTGATAATTATGTTTAGTTTGCTCGCAGGAATTGGAACTCTAATGCTTGGCGTTTCATTGAAAGAGGGTTTTGCTTATAAACCAGGAGATCCTGCTGAAAAATTTTCATGTTTTGCTACTGACAAAGATGGGGGGTATAATTCCTCACTGCCAGCGTACGTTGATTCTGACGGTAATTTAGTTCCCTGTACTATAGATCATGGCGATAATGCATGGATGCTTACGTCTGCTGCTCTGGTACTTATGATGACTCCTGCAGGGTTGGCTATCTTTTACGGCGGCTTAAGTCGACAAAAAAACGCTGTAAATACTCTTCATATGGTATTTATTACAACTGGAGTTGTAGCGATTCAGTATGTATTGTGGGGTTATAGCTTAGCTTTCGGACCTGACGCAGGTGGCTATGGGTTCATAGGTAATTTGGATTGGGCAGGCTTAAATAACGTATTGCATGACGTACCTTCTAATGCATACGGTGGAATAAACGGGTTTACAATTCCACACATTACCTACTCTATGTTCCAGATGATGTTCGCCATTATTACACCTGCTCTAATCGTAGCTGCCCTCGCGGAGAGGATGAAATTCAGTGCGTTTATCATTTTTATTATTCTGTGGGCTACATTCGTTTACGACTTTGCTGCCCACTGGACTTGGGAAATTACAGCTAAGGACAATTATGGCTTAAATCCAGGATATTGCAACTTTGGTTGGACCGGCTGTTTCGGTTCGCTTGACTTTGCAGGGGGGACTGTGATTCACATTACCTCAGGATTTTCAGGTCTAATCATAGCCTTGATGCTAGGCCGCAGAATTGGTTACGGGAAGGTTCCGATGGAGCCTCATAACATTTCACTAGTAGTTCTTGGGGCTGCATTACTGTGGACGGGTTGGTTTGGCTTTAATGCTGGATCCGCGGCCGCGGCGGCAACTAACGCAACAAGCGCTTTTGCTGCAACTCAAATAGCTACGGGAATGGCAGCCGTTACATGGGCTGTAATCTCATGGGCGCACACAGGCAGACCGTCAACGGTAGGTGCTGCTTCCGGTGCTGTAGCCGGTCTAGTAGCCATCACTCCAGCCTCAGGTTTTGTTTCACCAATGTCTTCGATTGTAATAGGCATAGTGGCTTCAGTTGCCTGCTATGCCGCGGTAATGTTTAAAAATAGAAGGAAATGGGACGACGCTTTGGACACGTGGGGTGTTCACGGAATAGGAGGACTTGCAGGAGCGCTCTGCACAGGATTATTTGCCGAACAAAGATTTACGCCTTGGGGACACAACGGCTTAGTATTCGGAAATCCGTATGCTCTCCTTCAGAATGCTGTAGGGGCCTTCGCGGCGATGGCTTGGGCTGTAGGGATTACCGCTTTAATTATCAAAATCATGGACAAAGTTTGGCCCGGTGGCATCAGGGTAACTCCGAAGGAAGAAGAGATTGGGCTCGATCTATCGCAACACGGTGAACGGGCATACGTTAACGAGTAGCAGCGATGAACTAGTTACTCAGCAGTTCTGTAGCTTCATCTCGCCCACTCACTAACTCCAGTCGACAAACTAAAAGCGGAGAAGATATCCTATCTTTTTGACAAGCTTATATATTATATCTAGTCTCCTAACAATGTCCGATGGCCGACACCAAGGTCACTACTATCAGGCTCACTGTTGGGTCAGAAAAATTTGAAATATTAGTTAAGCCTGATCCTGCGCTGAATTATAGATTAGGGAAACACGGAGAACTAAGCTCCGTACTAATAGCTGAAGAAATTTATTCAGATGCAAGCAAAGGACATAGAGCGTCCTCAGAAAAGCTACTAAAGGTCTTTAAAACTACAGATTCTAATGAAATAGCTAAACAGATTTTAGTAAAAGGTGACCTCAGTCTCACGACAGATCAACGGAGGAGAATGATTGAACAGAAGAGGAAACAAATAGTTGAATATATCAATAAGACGTTTGTTGACCCAAGGACTCATAGCCCCCATCCTGTTACAAGAATCGATTCAGCTATTGAAGAGGCAAGGATTACCATTGATCCTTTTAGACGGTCTGAAGATCAGGTGAAATACGTAGTCGATTCAATAAGGAAAATATTACCATTGAAATCCGAAACGATAGAGCTTGTAGTAGTTGTCCCTGCTTCATATTCTGCTCAATCCTATAGCGTGTTGAAGAGCTTGGCTGAGTTCAAATCCGAAGAATGGCTTTCAAATGGTTCCCTTAAGGCAATAGTTTCTATCAATGCCGGTTCAAAAGCCGCTTTTTTGGACCGTTTGGGTGCGGCCACTAAAGGGTCCGCAGAAGCGATCGAGAAGTGAGGAAAGGTTCGCCACATTTAGAATATAAGTCGGTAGTAATTGACAAAGTTAGATTGAAAAAGATGGATGACATTTTTTTGATAAATAGAAAAGTTAAGGGGTGTAATCGCAAGAGTGCAGGAAGTTAAGCGAAAATTTGTAATACCTGGGGACATCATAGCTGAAGGAAACATCAGACCTTTGCTTAACGCCCATAAATCTGGAAATTCCATTATAGCAAGTAGAATTGGGATTGCGGAAGTTGCTCGTGATGGGGCAAAAGTAATTCCATTATCCGGTGTGTACATTCCTCGAGCAAATGATATCGTAATTGGAAAAATCAGAGATCATTCTTCCCTTTCCTGGGATGTTGACATTAATTCATGTTTCTCTGCACATCTCCCAGCGCAGGACTTATTTGGGAGAGACTTTTCTCCAGCCAGAGATGACATGAATCACGAGCTATCCGTAGGAGATATTATTTGTGCAAGAATCTCAACTTTTGATAGAACAAGAGATCCAATCCTTACCATTCAAGACAAGGATCTTGGAAAAATACCCTTTGGAGAATTAATGAAAATTTCGGCTACTCGAGTTCCTAGAGTGATAGGAAAGCGGGGATCTATGATTCAAACTATCGAATCTGCGACCTCTACCAGAATTACTATTGGTCAAAATGGATTGATAGTTGTATCTGGGAAAAACAAGGATGGAATTGAGCTCGCCACTAAGGCGATCAGAATGGTAGAGGAAGAAGCCCATACCTCAAATTTAACGCAACGAATCAAGCTGCTTCTAAATGTTCAAGAAGAAATCCAAGCAGATTCAAAGAGTCACGATGATGTGCGGGATGACACCGAAGAACATACGACAGGCTTGAAGAATGATGATTCGATCCTTGATACGCAATCAACAACAGAACCGAGGAATTTTTCAGCATGACTCAAACTCGAAACCTAATTGATGAAACGGGTAAAAGGACTGACGGTCGCACTGCAAAAGAGCTCAGGAACGTCCAAATTAAAGTTGGCGTCGTAAAAAACGCGGATGGATCCGCCTTGATAGAATTCGGGAAAAATAAAATTGTGGTTGGTGTTTACGGGCCTAGAGAAGTACACCCGAAGCATATGGCTCAAACGGACAGGGGCATTCTTAGATGTAGATACCATATGTCGCCTTTCTCTACCGACACTCGCAAAAATCCTGCCCCCTCCAGAAGGGAAGTCGAAATTTCAAAAGTTATAAGAGAAGCTTTGGAACCATCCTTGATTCTCGAAGATTATCCCCGAGCCACAATAGACGTCTATATCGAAGTCCTTCAGGCTGACGGTGGATCCCGATGTGCAGGTATAACAGCAGCGTCAGTTGCATTGGCAGACGCCGGGATTAATATGCGCGATATGGTTTCTGCGTGCGCAGCAGGGAAAGTGGATGATAAGATAGTACTTGACATTAACGATACAGAAGATAAAGAAGGCGGAGCGGATATGCCTGTCGCTTTTATGCCAAATTTAAAACGAATTACTCTCCTTCAGCTTGACGGGATTTTGGATAGCGATCAGTTCAATACTTGCCTGGATGAAGCAATTTACGGTTGCAACATGGTTTATGAAATTCAACGTTCATCACTTATGCAAAAGTATTTTGGCAATGAGCCGGAGTTAAAGAACATAAGTTGAGCTCTTCAAGACGGTCAACAATAATCGTGGAAAATCTGCGTCGGACCCAGATGAGAGAACTCATTGGTGGCGGTAGAAGATTGGATGGACGCTCGCTTGATGAAAATAGACTCCTGGACATTGACATAAATGTTATACAAAAAGCAAACGGTTCCGCTTGGGTTAAGTTAGGTAACACGGAAGTTATAGCAGGCGTAAAGGTGGAAACAGGAGAACCCTTTGAGGGATTGGAAGACAAAGGTGCGCTTATAGTCTCTGCAGAGGTGCTCCCAACTGCATCCCCACATGTAGAACCGGGTCCCCCAGATGAAGAGACAATTGAGTTAGCTAGAGTTGTCGATAGAGGTATTAGGGAATCAGAGATGTTGGCCCTAGACAAACTTGTGTTGATCCCAGGAAAGATAGTGTATACGGTATTTGTTGATTGTAGTATTTTGAACATGGACGGAAACCTATTTGACGCTACTTCGTATGCTGTAGTTTTAGCCTTATCAACTTCCAAATTCCCGATTTTCGAGATTAAGAATGATAAAGTTTCAGATACAGGAAAGGTTCAAGATCCTCCAATAGGTACCGTACCTATTTCTACTACATTTGCTAGGATAGGTGATTCATTGTTGTTGGATCCTTCTATGGAAGAAGAGGCGTGTATGGATGCAAGAATAACAATCACTACTAACTCTAATGGAGAGTACACGGCGATCCAGAAAGGATCTAATGGATTTTTAACCATAGAACAGATCAAAGAAGCTGCCAAAATCGCTCAGTCAAAGGGGGCCGAACTGAGACAAAAATTCATAGGGTTGATATCTAATGGTAAGTAGACGCAAACATAAGCTTGGAGGCCTAAAAGGATTAGGAGTTAAGTATGGGGCGACGGTAAGAAAACGATATGGTGTACTATACAAGACTTTAAAGAAAAAAAGGAAATGTCCACTTTGTGGATCTGTCAGATTCAACAGAATTGCCGTTGGTATTTGGCATTGTCAAAAGTGCGAGTATAAGATAGCGGGCGGTGCATATGATATCGACCTCGAAAGAATACAAAGTTCGCGCTGAAGTTCAGATAAGACTTAATAAATTTAATAGAGGATTGACTCGCAATATAGCGGATTCAATTTGTTCCGCTATCTTTCCTGAAATAAAATCGGTAGACTGCGGTCAAAAAATAGGGATTTGTTCTTCGAACAATCTGATCCGAATATTGATATACACAAATGACCATGCATCGGTACGTGCAATCTTCAACTCTTACATGATGTATATCCTTACGGCCTATAGCTGTATTCGACTATCCCTTTAAATGAGCTAATGATATAAATTAACGCTGGTGCAACCTTAAATCATAATTGAACGAACAAGAAATTCCTCCATGGCTTAGAGAGCAGCTATCAAGATTGCAACAGCTGCAACAAAATCTACAGGCGATCCTAATGCAAAAACAGCAGTTAGAGGTCGAATCTGTGGAAGTCGAGAAGGCCCTAGAAGAACTTAATAAATTAGGAGAAGAGGATGTTGTTTACAAGAACGCAGGACCACTATTGATTAAAACAAAGAAGTCTGATACTATAAAGGAGTTGGAGGAGAAGAAAGAGCTGTCAAAAACTAGATTGCTCGTATTGGGAAAGCAAGAATCTAGAGTTAAGGAAAACCTGAAAGAGGTTGAAACTAAGATTAATGAAATGATTAGGATAGGCCAGAATCAAAGAGGAACAAACTTGGGCACGAGTGGATCAGGTTCAGTTCCGGGCAACTGATTTATTACTTTATTGATATCGAAGACAAATCTACCCGAATGCGACTACTCTAACCTACAAAAATATCTGTCCCCCGTTTTCGTTACTTTTTATGATACTATTAGGCGAGGTGACCGTGGCATTCTTCTACAGTTCATAATATGCACCCCCGAATCACTTGTTGGCTGCTTGGTTTTAGATCTGAGAACAAATAAGACGCGATGAAATTATACGCGAACGGGAATATACCGAAAAATAATTTGTATCAATTTACAGGGTAATTCCCGCGATCTTAACTAGGCAAAGTTTATAAGATATTTTTGGAGATTCAACTTGTATATGGCTCAGCAGCCCTCGGATAACCGAAGTAGGGTATCCAGACGAGATTTTTTAAAATTGATGGCTGCTGCTGGTACGGTTATGACCTTTGCACCGTTTGTCGACTGGGGCAAGTTCCTTCCAAATCCTTCGGGGCAATTGAGAGAAAGGCAAAAAGTCGAATTACCAGACGGGTCACAGGCAAATGTAAAGACATTTCCGGTAAACCATTCAGAGGCCGTTATATATCCTAAGACAAAGGATTTAGTTTTGAACAAGGAATCATTTAGGGTCTGGCAGTTTATTCGCTTACCTGAAGAACTTGGAGGGAATAAAAACGATGTTTCTGCGTTCAGAATGTACAGTCAGGTGTGTTTACATCTGTGGTGTCTCTGGAAATATTGGCCTCAAGAGGGAAGGAAAAGAGGAGAATGTCCGTGCCATGGAAGCATGTATGATCCGTTAACAGGACAAGCCTTTGCCGGACCTGCTTCGTTACAGGCGCCTCCAAATAATGTACTTCCTAGGCTGGATCTGGAAATTGATACTCAAGGTAATATGTGGGTTAAACCTCCTAATTGGAGCGTAAATGGGAATGGGATAGTGGGATTTGGGCGTTTCCTTACATAGAGAAAATAGCCTAGTTCGGCTGTTTATGTGGATCTACGCAGGAGTCGAGCGGACTATATTCATGGGATTAAAGTTCACATTTCCTGGTAGGTTTGTTAGTCCCCTTGGATTTCTCGGAATGCTAACTTTTGTTCTTTTCATTATACTAGGCATAACTGGAGCACTTTTGATGTTATTTTATGAACCAATTTTGGATAGGGCGTGGAACAGTGTACAGACGATAAACGATGTCATTCCATATGGGTTTCACTTGAGGAATATTCATTACCATGCCTCAAATGCGATGGTAATGTTAGCTCTACTTCACATGTATTATCAATACTTCAGCGGAAGATATAAGATCCGAAACGAAATCCTTTGGGTCACTGGTATTATTCTTGGCGTACTAACCATACTTGAAGCTTTCACTGGTTATGATATTATATTTAGCGAACGTGCAGAACTAGCGATTTCTATCGCCGCTTCCCTAACTAATTCAATTCCAATCATGGGACCACAGATGCGAGAGGCTTTTTTTGGATCAGGCTTCCATGATTTCGTTCTTCGATTCTACGCATTCCACGTATTTTTCTTGCCAATTGCATTATTAGGATTAATGGTGGTTCATTTTCCAAGATTTTTGGTATTCGACGTTCCAATGGTGATGGCTATCAGCGGGGCGGTTATGCTAGTTGGAGGTGTATTTCCAGTTGATCTTGGTTTAAGGTTCGATCCTAATACCCCGCCAGGAATTACCGTTCCAGAATGGTACTTAACGGGCCTTTATTCATTCCTCAGAAGTGCATACGATAAATTTACGACTGGAGTAGCTTGGCCTGGTCTATTCATTTTTTCGTTACTCATAATCCCATTCGTTGATAGGTACAAGAAATTCTCTTGGAAAGATCGTCCCATTGTAACAGCAGTAGGTATTACTGGATTGGCACAGATCATAGTTACCACTTACTGGGGATTTTATATTGATCCCGATAGAACTAAGTCGTTACTAGAGAGGCTGGTCATTGACCCAATCTTTCTATACTTGATTATGATACTTTTGGTGCCCCTATCATTTGGCTTTACTTATATGATGATTAAATTGGCCAAGAATGCAGAGGCTAACGCAAAACTACAACCCAAGAAGCCAAGCAGTGGCGCAAAATCAATTAATCTTCCTCAAAATTGGATTTTTGTCGTGTTCATTGCATTAATCGCATTCCAGGTCTATCTTAACATTGCCGCCTACTATGCTGTGTTGGCCGGAATGAAAAATTACTCTCTTTTTATAGTTGGTATAATGATGCTCGTATTTGCAGGAATGTGGCATCTATTTAGACATGGGAGATCAATGGAAAAGGCCCCTCCACCAAAGCCAGTCGTGCCTCCGAGTCCTTTGAAAGCTAAACCCACCCCTGCCGTTACATCCCCAACTCCTCCCCTTGCTTTGGAATCCGGTGGGTCTGTTAAACCTGTAGCCTTGGGCTCGCCAAAGGAAGAGAAACCAATAGCTAACCCTGCACCTGCAAGAGGTGCTAGTGCCACTGGTACTTTAGATTCCTCCGGATTGACTAAAAAAAGTGAACATTTAACCCTCCAAACAACCGAAAATCAGGAAGCTAAGTCAAAATAGATTAGCATTTAACAAATTAGTTTCTTTGATGGGTTTTTGGCTGGAAACGATTGTCGCGATTCACGATATTTTATGACAACCCTTTAATCAACAATTTTATATAATCGATATCGCAACTCTTCTACAGTTAGCTTCAAATGAATAATTATGCTGCTGGCATAAGTATGTTGACTTTCATAATTGCTGTGACCGTCAGTATGTGGTATTACCAATTTGTATATATTCCTGAGGCTAGCGCAAAACCACATTTGCCTAAAGAAATACTCGACCCCGCAGATCATGTAAAAGTAACCATAATAGAAGGTTCATCACAGCCATCCCAAACCAAGAATTTTGAACCTAAAGAAGTAAGAGGTGTTCTTGGAATATCTAACAAGGTGATTTGGACAAATACCGATGTAACCGCCCATTCTGTAACTTCTGATAGTCAATATGTTGACAAGATAAACGGGCCTTTTAACTCCATTGCTAGCATCGGATTGATTCCGCCTAAGAAAACTTTTGAATTTACCTTCACTCACGCAGGGGAATATCCATATCATTGTGAACCTCATCCATGGATGACGGGTAAAATTAATATTGTTGAGAACTTCGGCTAAAAGTAAAATTTCTATCGCTGCCTCATTTGGACATCTTTCTCGCCCAAACAATATTGATTATGCGCAGCCGTCAGATCCGTACTAAATGTCCACTAACCGTTAAGGTCATTAATTAACCCGGCCACAACTCGAAGAATACCTATACCAGAATATAGTAATTAATTCTTTAGATTCAGGATTGGGATGAAATTATATTATTAATCAAGAACATGTTGAACGGCATTAGTTTGAAAGAATGACCAGACTACACTGACGGCTTATTTGTAATCTTAAAATTAGTAACCTCATTCATTATCTCTTTATGTTCTTGGATAAGAGATACTCTCAATCTTGCGTTTGAAGTAAGATTTGGAGGTATATGAGAAGTCGTAATGGTAAATTCGATCTCGTTTGATGGTGAGATCTCTTGTTTTAATAAAGAGAGTCTTGCGTAGGGATGATTGATTTTTTTCCCATTAACTTTTATATAGTTAAAAACGTCACTAGAATTTTCGATTTGGGAATTAATAACAATGCTATCGAATCTGCCAGCATAATTTATTTTGATATAGCAGCCTAAATTTTCACCAGTTTCTATAAGATTTTTATCGAGCTGAACTGTCAGATCATTTATCTTATTCAAATTTACAATGACTAACACGATGACAGTTATATTAAATCTTAAGTTATTTTTATGAGTGTCACTAATTCAAGAATATTAGGATTGGTATCATTGATCAACGATAATGAATTTACTGGTTCGTTCTTAATCAGTTAGATATTCTATACGTTAATTGAGACCAACTGCAACCCTAGTCCCTTCCTTTACAGAATGAGAATCCGCAAATCCAGCTCTCGTCTCGATTACATATTTTGCCTCCTTCATAGGTGTAAATACTGGACAGAAAAAGATAGACATACACGGCTGAAGGTTCTTTTCTATATGTACTACGGTATCATTATCGCCCACCCATATTATATCTAGAGGAAATTTCATTTCCTTCATCCAGAATCCTTGTTTAGAGGGGTAATCTAGAATAAAAAGCATCCCTTGGTCTTGGGAAATATTTTCAACTCCCGAAAGGCCTTCGGTTCGCTTCGCATCAGTATCAGCTACGTAAGCGGAAATATCGTATTCATTGATAGTAACAATAACTTTTTTATAGCCTGACAATTTATCTGGATTATATTTGAAAGTGCTATTATCTACAATATTGCTTATACTCGAATTAGAAAAAGCTTGACAGCACTGAGTAATTATTATAAAAATTAAGCTAATGACGATGACGCCTGTCAATAAAGTAAAATATGGTCTCACATTAATTCACACCTTTAACTTCAATAAATATCAAACCTAAAGGACTATGTGATTAAATATCGGTTCGAATTCATGAAGTAATCATATTTATAGTGTGAATGGCATAGTTAATGCCATTATAAAACTTCAAACAAAGATTATGTCAAAAAGTATATACTATTTTTATCTTTTAAACGTCCTACGAATAGAGTGAAGAAAATCGGAAAAGCCAACATACTAAAGAAAAAGGGAGTATTTGTAACTGCTATAGATACTGGAGTAGGCAAAACATTTGTGGCATCCAGTTTAGCTTACTTACTACGAAAAAAAGGGCTTAACGTAGGAGTTATGAAGCCATTTGCCACAGGAACGAAAATTCATGATGATAATTTTAAGTCAGAGGACACTGCACTCTTAGCTCGAGCAGCGAATGTTAAGGACAGTGATAGTTTATTAAATCCGGTTTTTTTCCCTTTGGCAGCATCACCACTGATGGCATCGGTTATCCTGCATCAGAAAGTAAACCTTACTTCGATTCTGGTCTCCTTTAATAAGTTAAAAACCATGCACGATTTTCTTGTAGTGGAAGGTATTGGTGGAATTATGGTTCCCTTGACGACTCGTCATTTAGTAGCACATTTCGCAAAGATATTGGGTCTTCCACTAATTATCGTTTCAAGACCAAATTTAGGGACGATAAACCATACACTTTTGACTGTTTCTGCATGTGAAAAATATGGGCTTGATATATTTGGAATAGTAATCAATAGAATGCCATTAAACGCGAATCCTGTAGAACTAATGACTCCAGATTTGATTCATAAGTTGACTGATATTCCAATATCTGCCATAATTCCGGAACAGAATAAAGCGACGTACGAATCTGGCAGCCAGTTTTTGAAAAAGTGGATCGAGTTACCTCACTTCGCGATATAGACGATTCCTGATAATATATACAATTTGTTTCGTAGTTCCCTTCCAATACGAGCGTTATATTAATACAAAGTCTCCAAAAATATGTCACAATTTTATTACTTGTTTGGCGGCAGTCTTGAGCCTATTCATCAGGGCTAATCCCAAATTTTTGTATTCCATTCCCTCTGCGATTATTACATCCACTTTATTATGGTCAGCACAACGTAATATATCATACAGATTTCTACCTGAAGTTTTAAAGTCAGAGCCCATGTACATAATCATATCCGCATAGTAGCCATAATTACGACTTCTACTCATTATGCAAACCTTCTTGCCTTCAAATTTCCTTATTTGATTTGAAAGTTCTTGGATTTTGTTTCTAACCTTTGAGCTTGACCCCTCAACTATAATTAACTCGGCCTTTGGCGAGTAATGCTTGTATCTCATGCCTGGAGACTTGTGAGTACCGTTATGACCCATGGAACATTTTTCCGGATGTATTACTAAAGGGTGTATAGATATCTCGCCCACGACCTTTCTTATTTTTTCGTAAGGTACTCCCCCGGCTCTGAGCAAAACAGGTATTTGTGAGGTCAAATCAATTACACTGGACTCTAACCCAATAGCACTCCTTCCCCCGTCGAGTATCAAATCCACTTTACCCCATAAATCCTCCACGACATGGCTTGCTCTAGTAGGGCTCGGCTTACCTGAAATATTAGCTGAAGGAGCGGCTATTGGCACTCCTGCAGCTCGAATTAGTGACAGGGATATTTTGTTATTCGGGATTCTCACAGCAACTGACTCCAGACCTCCAGTAGATATTCTGGGAACATTTTTTGACTTTTTTAATATCAAAGTTAACGGTCCGGGCCAAAATTTTTTGGCAATTGTTAGTTCCCTCTCAGTAACGCCTTCCGCAATGTTATTCAAGTCATCAATGCTTCCTATGTGCATTATCAATGGGTTATTGGTTGGCCTTCCCTTTGCGGAAAAGATTCTTCGTATGGCAATTGGATTTAGCCCATTTGCGCCTAAACCATAAACTGTCTCTGTCGGAAACGCAACTAAGCCACCACTTAATATTATTTTTGCTGCCAATTGCACCTTAGCACTTTCTGGATTTTTGGAATTTATCTTGATTAATGAAGTATGCACCATTAAGTTTGTTAATTAAAGACTTTAGCACTTATTTGTGTTAGCAATATCAAATTCCAAATTTAGGTATCAATAATTCCAATACTTTTGCAATTCCATGAATTGAAAGTTAGACACAGAGAGATTGAGTAATATTTGCTAGTAATTTAATGAATACCTGCTTATCCATTTCATCGACTATCCATAAAGGCACAATGGAATTTCATCGTTACCCTGCATAGTATTTATCATTAGGTTGTAGTAGTGAAGAAATATTCTACCTTTCTCTGTGGCCCTATAAATCATAACTCCCTCCTCTATCCTTTGCTCGACAAACCCGATATTCAAGAGTTGTCGTAAGTATCTATTTATTTGATCAAAGCTTAAGTTACCCTTGTACATTATGTGCGTTTTCTTGATACCAGACGTACATAGTTCCACGACATCGGCAATGATCTCCAGTTTACCTCTATTATTTTCGATGTTTAATTCATGTTGGGTCATCAGTAGTCTTATTGCAGTATGCATTAGTTAAGGGGGATCCTGAAACGGTCGAAGAAACGATCGTTCCGTTGCTCTCCTTAGACCATATTCTAATATTTATCACCATTTGGGTTTAGATTCGCTTCCGTGCTTTGACTCTGCATCGTCTTTTCTCCCAAATGCGCGAAAGAAGAATCCGCTTAAGATAAGAGCAGCTGTAAGTCCACCGGCCGTTACACCTTTTATTAATGGAATATGTAGTAAGGCAGCTATACCAATGGAGATCGTTATTCCCACAATGGCCAAGGGCAACCAAATACGAATGAATTCAGTGATTCTTTTCATGCGATTCTCTTAATTCATTTAATCTGAGCTTTACAAGAACCTTTTCCCATGTAACCAATATGCGAAGTTCAAGAGCTGTCTTAGATTCTACCTTCTTGTAATTGAGTAAATTATTTCTGACGTACGAATAATTACCATTAAAGGTCTATGACCTAGTTATCCACAACAGCACCGCGAGACCACAAAGTTGTGCCATATTGATTGCAAAGAGATACGGAGCCGCAGCATCTACAATGCCTTGAATGGACGGGCCGGCATTATACAAGTACGACCAGAATACTACAATCACTACATTTTGTATTATGAAAAGAAAGGCGACAATAACGAGCCCAGTTGTAAAGTATGATCTTATGATACGGAGATTTTGGACATAGGTCGCTACGATACTTCCGAGCAACCCGATGTTTATTAAAGCAGCCGCCGCTGCGGCAAGCATAAAATCCATTATCTGATTTAGCCAGAATCATTCCTAATTTACTTTTACCCAGATCTTCTCTCAATCTGTTATCTTACTAGGGCCTTACTCATAGAATGTAATAAAGAGTTAAAGCCAGACCTGAAGGTTACAAACGGCCGCCTACAATATATGTAATACACATAGGAATCCAAATTCACTCACTCCGCTTAGATTCGCCTAGAATTTAGTTTCCGTAAGCGCGTCTCCCTTAAGTACAATCCATGGTCAACTACAAATTTTTATGCCAAGCCTTAAGGCCATTCTAGGGACACTAGCGAACTAATTTCAATCACTTAAATGCAATTAAAACTTCAGTTGAGAACATACTATCAAAAACATATTTATGGTCCGTTAACCTTGTTACACATGTTCTAAATAGTCACGAGCAAGTGAATAAATGGATTGAACAAAAGGAAAAAATCTTACAATAATAACTTAAATGCGCGTAAATCAAAGTTTAGGGTTTCTAAAAGTCTTATTATCGGAGTACCAGCTGCGGCCATCATAATTTCTTTAGTCGTGTATGCTGGTGTCCAGTCGATGATTCCTGTAAATGGGACTGTCCCTATATTCGCAGCGCCTAGAAATAACTTTATCAAAGCAACACATTCGGCACAAGGCGGATACTATTTCATAAGTCAATCAGCTGGAGGTGCCAAGGGCATGAGAGGCGGAAGTGCATCAGTTAATCCAGTATATTCTTTGAAAAAGGGTAGCCTTGAATCTATTCATGTAATTAACGAGGATTTCGATACTCATTCGAAACATAATTTCAATATAGATCAGTTTAAAGTACACACTAAAGATTTGGGATATTTCCAGTCGCAGTCGATTACCTTCATTGCAGATAAAGCAGGTACTTTTCAATATTATTGTTCGATTCATCCGGAAATGAGAGGGACTGTAACCGTGGAAGACTGAAACTCAAGTCTGAAGAGGTAGAATCTAGTGTTTTTTTAAGTCTTGATGAAGTATTAGATGGAAGGTCAGAAATAACAATGTGTTATGTCCTAGAATTTTCGGCTCATTTTTGTTCAGGCAAATTTACAAAAGGACCCATTGATTTAGTACCGACCCTTATTATCAGATAGTTGTTACAGGTGGTTGTATAATCCATCCCGATTCATTGGTCCTTATTTACACCCACTAGTTCATTCATATGAGTAAACAGCTGCAAAAACCTAATACCTTTGTCAGTTATTTTGTATATTCGTCGTTCATCGTCAAATCGAATTAAATCATTTTTCAGCATTATCGCCATATACTTTTTCAATTGATAATGAGATAGAAAAGATTTGTACATTATTGTAGTAATCCCTGCACCCTCAATATTGTTTACAGAATCTAGAATGGACGCAAGAATATCGGTTCGGCTTCTGTACTTCATTCTAATAACATAGGATATACTACTAGTTAATTTAAATGTGATCTATTTTCATAATATTTGTAATTAACGCCTGGAAAAGACATGATGGTTGGCTACATGACATATCTCAATAATTAGAATCTAGATTCTAGACTTAATCTGGCATGTAAACAGTAATATGAAGAACTCTTATGTTATCTTCACAATTGGAGGATATACAAACTAGATACAAGATCACGCAACTTACCGATAATGGCATTACAGTTACATTGTCATTGGTGGAGGATATTGAGTTAGAATCAGTTTCTCAACAACAGTTAATGTTAGAGGCTGTAGACAGGGCGATAACTGACGTGGAGGTGAGACAACAGCTAAAACCAATTTTGGAGGCGATACTAAGGGCTCAACCCCAGACATTAATCAAATCGTACCCGCAAACGCTATTTCATATAACTATGCCAAAAAGAAGGTACGAATTGATGGGACACCCGGAAGTTGGAGACAACTTATTTATTGAGATGAAAAAAGATAGATCGGATTCGACATGATTTCGGTTAGTCAAACGAGTTAACAGCTAAGAGATCAAACTTTGGGTTCTAATTGATGTTCGATTTAGGGCTGAAGTCGTGCTGGGTTTTGTGAGGAAAAGACTTAAAAATTAAGACTTGCTGCTGCCAATTAGCTGGTCGGAAACATGTGTTCCTATTTTCATTTAAAATGTTTGGAAATCTTTTTCAATTCTGCCAAATTGTAAGGTTATACAGAATACATGATACCCCCTGATACGATAGGCACCGTATTTACATTACCGATTTCTTTAATCCTAGCAATTACGGCATTGAACCAAAGTGTGTCTATTCCTTGGCTCCAGATAGTGATTTTCTTGTAATTTTGTTTGACCCCATCGTTAAAGAATCCCTGACAATCTTCTACAGTAATATTGTTATATTTTTGGCTAATTTCACCTACTACAGAGTCCGCTGCTGCCACTAAATAGATAATCGTTAAAGTGGGAAAAGGAATAGTGTTTGATGCAGTTGAAGAAGTATCTTCAGTCATTAAACTCAAGCGAATAGAATATGACGAGTTATATCTGGATTTCGAGACTGTAATTATAAATTCGAGTGATCACTCGAATTTACATCCTCTTTTCTGATTTTGTAATATTTCTCTAGCTGTCTCATTGGGTTATTATTGCTGCACTGAAATAACTCGATTTTGTCATTAATTTCTAAAAAGCCCAAAGCCAAAACTATATTTCCTTCCTAATTTAATGCCATTCCATATGAACGCCGAAGAATTTTCAAGAATGATTTTGAATATCGATAAAAGTATTCGATTTTCAGGAATTGTTGAAAAATCCGGCCATCTGCACGCTAGTGTTATGAGAGAGGGACTGGACGAACACCTGAAAGGAAGGAATCCGGAAATAAGCTTTTCGCAATCAGCATACATAGTTGATCTTCGAAAGATGTTCACTCAGGAACTTGGAAACCTGGATTTCGTCATATATCTTTACGAAAAGGTGCGAATGATTAGCCTGCCTTTAAAGGATCAAGTTCTGGTTCTATCCGCTGATGTCGTTGGAAACCTAGACGATCTCTTGTCGAAATTAAAGAAGCGCATAAAGGAACTTGAACCAGAATTGGAGCTGCGTATGATTTCCACTCCATTTAACAGAGAAAAACTGGAGATAATTAGGAATTTATTCGAATCAGGCATATCGGAAGAGATGATTGCTGACCAGCTTGACTTAGATGTTGAAATGGTAAAATCAGCTATTCGGGAGATGTCAAAATCGCCGAATTAGGGAATACAAGTCTTAGCGTGTAGGATTGGACTAATTTATGGGAAAAAATCAATATTGCTGTACATCTAGCACCTTTTTGTGATAAAGTCTTAGGTACTGCTAATAAGGTTTAATTATCGCTTTCTATATCACAGTAGTAGTCAGTAAATTCCTAGTTAGTCCTGAATTTCAATTATATTATAATTTTTTATGCGCTTTAATTATGTATATACTCTATTCACTAGGTACTTGGACCCTTAGCCCGGAGGGTTAATTATATTTGATACCCTTAGTCAGACCGACAAATCTATTTACAGTATGTTAAATCTAAGTTATCATGTGCCTCGTTCTCGGAGGGCTCGGAATTTTGGACCAGAGAAGATAGGCCACCGAATCCATAACCATGACTGGATGAATCTGGTACTCGAGGATATATTGAAGCCGGGTTAGAAGGTGCTAAAGCGCCTATTTACCATAGTATATCTGATATGTTGGGTGATGCAGGGCAGCATGTCCTAGTAGTCCTACCTAAGTAAAAAGTGGAGATGATGTAAATTATGACGATATTTTAATTTGGTAGGAGAGATGGTTCACGGTAGTTTCCCTGAATAGCGTTTCATATTACCTATTTTGGATTGTTAGCTAACGATAACATTTTGTGTCCCCCAATTGACTATTTAAAAATAATAACATTCTTGCGGGTACGTATTTTGCGAAAACCATGATTTATGTTGTTGAATATGCAGTTCTAGCCAATTTCTAATCCGATGAATCAAGCATGGCACGATTCTGAAATGGAGCTAAGAAACTGGCCATTAGGACATCAAAGTAAAGCATGAAAAAAATCTAAAATTTTTACAAACCTTTCCTCCGTATCGTCATTCTTGTATCCCCTGAGCAATCGTATCAAGTCATTTCTTTTATCCTCTGTCAAGGTACCCACAAATTTATCTGATAAAAATGGCGAGCTAATGAAGTTTTGTACAACAGATGTCACATTTGTTGTTTTTCTAATCCTGCTTGAGCTTTCAAAATCTATTACAGTCGGTTTGCCTTGGGGAGAGATTATAAGATGACGCTTTAAGCAACTTAGTTGTCCATGGTCCAAGCCTATCTGGTCTAGTGCATAACATTGCCTGAGTGTAGATACTATTAATTGGTAAAGAGTGACTTTATCTGTTATTTCAGTATCAAGCCATTCGTAGATATTTTTGCCGTCCATAAGCTCCATAAGAATGAAATTCTCTGTAAAATCAATTAAAGTTGGACCTACGCTAACCGAATTTGCAAGAGAATGCATAAGTACTTCATTATACATATGTGGCCTATTCGCATCTGTTCTTCTAACTTTGAGGGCACAAACTTTTTTCCTGTAAATAACTGGGATTGCTAAGCCTACACATCCTTTACCTAATATGGACGTTTTACCAATTCTTGTGTTACCATATGACAATATATCTGAGATCTCCAAGGTTTCCAACTCTCTAATCCTTTTGTTGTATTCTCTATCTCCAAGAGAAGGAAACGTAAGAATTAATCTAATGTCTTCATCCTTTTTTAGAACTGATAATTCTTCTATCATTTAACATCAACTTGCTTAAGGCAGAAATAATGGATTTGTTTAAATTCCTTTCGCTACCTATGTAAAGATCGAATCCTAAAGTGAGATCGGCAGCGACATCTTTGTTTAATCCAACACCTGCGACTTTTCCAGATAGAATTTCGGAACTGTATTGTTTTACAAATACTTTATTCCTCTTCGAGATAGTAAGGATTTTCAAGTCTTGACTAATCCAAAATGGAACTAGCTCATCCCTCTTACTTGACAAAAACATTGTCGTATCATCCTTTCTGTAGACATCTGGACCAGATCGAAGGACGAATGGAGGAAGTTCCACATACTCCACCAAAAATATAAAGGCTGCATATTTATTTTCATCAGTAATACAGGTACTTCCTATTGCGTTAAACCCGGCCTTATCTAACTGTTTGGCTATTGCGTTCAAGCTTTTCTTTAACTGACCCCACAATATGTCAGGACTTCTTTCCCTAATCTCAAATTCCACGACTAGTAGGTTAGTTTTAATTTTTTCAACAATCTCGTTATCTAATATGGTTTCAGACTTTCTGAAAAATTCATCAGACGGATTCTGAAGGAAAGAACGTGCAGCCAAGATGAATTTGCCTAATGATTCAGCCGAGATAGCAGCGCCTAGGTTTCTTTTATTATCAATAGGATCAATTATTATAATTTTGCTGGCAAACGCATTAAGAAATTGTGGATCAGGTCCGTTTAGGGCTATGACAAATTTTTCATGATTTAAATTGGCAAACAATTCAATGACTTGTGAGAATGATCCATATTTTAGAATCAGAATTTCAGTAACGTAACCACTAAATCCTCCTACTGAAAGCTGAGCACCATAAATGCCAATAGACTTCAAAAACATTTTCAAAATTCTGACGTGACTTTTCATGGTATCGCTTAATTTTTCTCGCATGAAAATTGTATGAAATGGTGACCTGTCGGCAGCACTTTTCCAATCTCCTTGTTTGACGTCATAGCAAGGTACAATGTTTATTCTAACATCATCAACTTTGGCTTCTACATAAGGATGTTCGGAGTAACGAAGATATGGTGTATAATCACCCAGTGCTAGTCGCCCAATTCTTATTCCTAAATCTTCAAATTCTTTCTTTTCCGCACTGAGGTCGATTTTCACAAAGATATCCAAATCCCTATCTTCGGTAACCCACGTCCCCTTTGCAAATGAACCACCAAGGGAAAAACCGACTATTTTATCACTTGCCAATTGATTAATTGATTCTTTTATCTTTTCAATTACCAGAGATGAGACTTGCTCCATTTTCTGGGCCGAAAATTCACTAGGTTGACAAATTTTCAGAGCTGTTGATATAACTTCTTGTTGTTTCATATGCCATTCACTGTAATAATGTTAGAATATTTAGGCCCAGAAGGGGTTAATACACTCTTCTTTAAGGTTATCTCATTGATTCGGTCCTGAATATTGATTTGAATAATTTTTGCTGTCATGGATTCGACGTTGAGGACCCCCCTTTTGATTCTAAATAATGTTATGTGGGGAACAAAAATATTTTTTTCACTAGGGGCAAAAGAAGGCAATTCTTGCAAGATATCACGATGAATTTCAAAAAGTTTCCTTTCTCCTGTCTTATCGACACCTATCCAAACTATGTTTGCGTTTTTCGAATCAGGAAACCCTCCAATTCTTGAAAAATTAAAATTAAAGGATGAGAAATTAAAACTTGAAAGGCCGGCAATAATTTGTTCAAGCGATGAAATGGTAACTTCTCCGATAAAAACAAGGGTAAAGTGGAAATTTTCTTGGTCGACGACTTTTATTTTCAACGAATCAAGCTGAGCCCTCCTAAGGAGCTCGTCCTGCAGATTAGAGATCTCTTCCTTCGCAGTTATTTCAGCTGAAATAAATACTCTGATTAGTGACAATTATCGAGTATCATGATACTTCTAATATATTTTTTGTATCCCGTCTTTGAAAAATAGTAAGTTTCAAACAAAAATATTCGATTGAAAGTATCCAGATATCGCAAGTAATAAATATTTTAGCTGGGAGAAAATAAAACATGTTTGGTCGATCTAAAGGAAAAATAAAGACCGGAGAATACGTTTTTGTTTCTCAACTTTATGACAAATTTACACGCCTAGTAATAGGGCGCGTAACCTCTACCAATGGTGCGAAAGTAGGTGTTCAAGGCTTTTATGTAATCCCCATTGGATTAATTGATAAAGTTCAGTCTGGGCAGGGGGAAGGGCGGCCTAAAGAAGTACTTCTAAGTCCAGACCCAAATAATTGTATATTCATGCTTATTGACAGGGTAGAAACTGGATCATTCTTTGAAGAGGTTGATGAGAAAACTTCGAAGGTTACTTGGATTAATGAAGAGCGCTATCACGTTTTAGATGGATGGATAAAAGAAAATCTCCCTGAAATGTTTGCCAATGTTTTGCGGGCTCATAACCAAGAGGATAGATCTCAAGCGAGGGCGATTTTATTGGAAAAAATGAATTCTTTGTACGAAAGAGACTTAAAAGATCATCTTTATGCCATAGCTCGGAGTACAAGAATATTGTGAAGCATTTGAAAGTTTTATATTATGGTCAAAGACAGACCTTTCTTTAACAATGGAATACGTTTACGCTGCGTTGCTCTTGCATAAATTGCAAAAGGGTATAACAGAAGATAATGTTAGCAATGTCATTAAGGCAACCGGTGCAACACCGGATGAAGTTAAAGTTAAGGCGCTTGTTGCGGCTTTAAGTGAAGTAAATATAGATGAAGCCCTGAAGGCAGCGCCGATCGCAGTAGCATCGGGCCCTGCTCCAACCTCTGGTACTCCTTCGGCCACACCCTCTGAAGCTAAGGACGAAGAGAAGAAAGAAGAAAAGAAGGAAGAAGAAGCTCTGGAAGGCTTATCAGCCTTGTTTGGTTAATGGGTATTAGTAAAGAGACCTTTAATCGTACGGTCGGCGATTAACTTATTTTATTTTGCCTACTAAAAAATAGGTAACTTAGCCCTCCAACACTTATCCGCTAGGACCATGTCATTTCAGTAACTTGTAGACCCACGTACATTGATTGTTATTAATTCGCTGCATATCCCTTAATTTTTACCGCTTGGGCTATAAGCGTAGCTTCCATATGCCTCCTGAGTAATGCTGCTTCGACAGTACTCGACGAGATATAATCAGATGTAATGGCCAAGTGTTGGGCAAGCCTAGAAGCCTTAAGGAGTAACGGTTGAGCGGTTTCTGGTGTAAGATATGCCGATTCGACTGCCAATGACAGTGCTTGATTGCGAGAGATACTTAGCTCTCTTGAATACTCTTCAAGATCAATTTTAAGATCTTTCTCTTCATAAATCAGACCGTCAGCGATAGCGAACTGCACCGATATTCCGGCTTCAATAGGTTTGATATTTAGTTTCGATAACAAGGCAGCGGTCTTTTCGTTGATCAAATCTCCTGCTTTTGCTACAACTGTATCTTTGCTTACCCAAATTGTGCCTTGATCAATTCGTGTCGGTACATTTGCCTGCTTGAACTCTGATAGAACCGGGCCTGGGGATATTCCTGTATTTCCAGACGAAACTGTAATATCTTTTTTGGTAACATCGCCTACTTTTGCGGGCAAGTAAACTTTATTTTTATCAAATATTAAATTGAGTTTAAATGGGCTTATATTGGTGAACATTAAAGCACATTGACCCTCCAATTTAGATGCTAATTTATCTAATTCCTTTACATCACTAACCTTCTCGAAGGATTTTTGAACAACTTTATTTTTTATAATTTTTATATGTATATCTTTATGGAATTTCTTGCGTATCTTCATTAACTGAGCCGCACGGACTTTGGCCATGCTAGATAGTGCTATAATGCTATACTCTTTAGGGAGTTTCTGCATTTCCTGGTATAATTTTTGCTTTCTTTTAGGGTAGTGAGTTCTAGATGCTGTATGTACAGATGTTGCCATAATTATACACCCTTTCTTTTTTCGTCAACTGGAGCAGACAACTTGCTTGGTTTTCCCATTGTAAACTTAATTATTGCATTGTCTATGTTCTTCTCACCTTGTGGGAGTTTTTTTTCAACCGCAGATATGACTACTCCTGCATTTGCCCCTAATTCATCATCGGCCATTTTTTCATCACCTATTTTTGTAGATACATTTAGTTGGTTCTTTGCCCTAACACGAACAGAGCCTCTCAGCCTCTCAGCAATTGTTTCTATAGGAGCTCCATATGGAAATGGTGAAGGCATCTTGCCTTTAGGACCCAAAAATTGGCCGAGTGAACGACCGACGCTAGACATGAGAGTTGTGTCGGCCAAGAAAAAATCGTAAGCTCTAACAATTTTTCTCGCTTCCCTTTTGTTGGTGCCCAGCCTATCCAATTCTTCAGGTTCGATCACCTTGTCTACCTCTGCCTTCCTTGCACGAGTACCCATGTCCCCTGATGCTATAACACAAACACTGGATTGCTTCTCCGGCCTATTCGGCAACGAGATTACCTCATTAAGAGTAAATCCCTTCTTCACATCAATATCCTTTAAGACTAATGTCATTTCTACAGATTGACTAAAATTACGTTTTGATGCTTGTTGCCGTGCGAGCTTTACCAAATTTACGAGCTGATTATCATTAACCATGCTTAATCTTGTTAGATATTCAAATTTTTGAAGCTATTTAAAATTGTTTAGAAAGCAACAGGCATCTTATTAGGTCTAAATATAATGCATAAATTCAGGACGGGCCCGGTGGGCTTCGATCCCACGACTTCCGGCTTTCTCCAACATATCTTAGAAGGCAGGCGCTCTGTCCATGCTGAGCTACGAGCCCAAGGTCCAACATAAGAACCAATGTCAGTCAGACTTCCATCTGACAAGCCAAAATTTGGATATGTGCCCTTATAAACTATCTTTACGGTGAGACAATCATCATATTGATTTTTAGAAAACTGAAGTTAGTTTTTATATGCAGAATAAATGCGATGACATAAATGATATGTCTATGACAAGATATATTAGCGACGTGTAACAAATTACTTTGATTTAACTAAATTCGACAATGACATTGAAGAGGGAGAATAAAATATGACCGATCCATCCAATCCAAATCAAGAAGCCGTAGAATCCAACAAAAGGACTTTGAAAGGTATGAGTTCAGAAATTGATTCAGTTTATCAAAAATGGAATGAAATTGTTCAGCTGCCTTCTATCGGGCCCATGAAAGCTTTTGTGAAGGATTATAACCAATACTGCTCAGACTTGTTGTCTCTGGTTAAGAGTGTAATTGACGTTTACTCTAGTATGAATAACTATTGGATGCAAATGGGTAGTGCGTACACCCAGGCATTGAGTAATTTATTAAAAGATAAACCATCCCCTTCGGGACAATGGGATCAAGAACAGTTGAGAATGACATTGATCGATGCATTTGAAGATGCATTTACTTCACTATTTACTTCAAAGGACTTTGCGAAGGCCTACAATGAAGTGTCAAGTAGTCAAATTGATATGATGAATTGTATACATACTATTTTTGAAAAAAATCTCGAGGTGCTAAACTTGCCCACGAGGTCAGAATTGGATATAATATTAAAGGATATTACAGAATTAAAAAGGGATATTCGAGACATCCGAAGAGAATTCGAAGATGCAATGGCATATGGAAGAGCGAACAATTCTGCCTAGTGAAACGGGGGCGCGACAGCCAGGAAATTTGATCAGTGGAAGATCTGTCACCGAGACTACTTCTAAACAAGATGACATGATTCGTAGGATAAATAAAACTAGAGATATTTTATTTGAGCCTAACGATATTGCTGTCGGAACCACTGCCAGCGAAATCCTAAATGAAAAAAGATTATTCAAACTTTTACACTATAAGCCCGTTGTAGGTAAAACTGTACGAACACCATTACTGGTTGTTTATGCGCTTATAAACAAGTCATATATCCTTGATCTACAACCGAACAAGAGTTGGATTCGTAACCTCTTGTCTCAAGGATTTGACATATATCTTATTGACTGGAAATCGCCTACGAACTCAGACAAGTATGTTTCCTTTGATGATTATGTGAATTATTATATGGACGAGATCGTTGATATTGTTAGAAACAGGAACTCTGTGGAAAAAATAACGCTACATGGCTACTGTATGGGTTCTTCAATGTCTGTGATGTATACCGCGTTGCATCAGGAAAAAGTAAGGAACTTGGTAACGATAGCACCTGTTTTGGACACCCGGAAGGATTCTACTGTGATAGCAAATATTGCAAGATATATGGATATTGATAAGTTGGTAGACTCTATAGGAAATTTACCTCCTGAAAAACTTTATGAATGTTATTCTGCGCTCAAACCGTTCAAGCAGGGTGTAAATAAATATTTCAATCTTATCGAAAATATAGATAACGACTCTTTTGTTCAGAACTTCATGCGTATAGAAAAATGGCTGTATGATACACCTCCAATTGCTGGAGAGACAATAAGACAATGGATAAAAGATATTTATCAGAGAAACATGCTATTCAATAATGAAATGAGACTTGGAGGAAGCGTCGTAAATTTGTCTAAGATAAATGTTCCCTTGCTCAATATCGTGGCTGAAGAAGATCATTTAGTATCACCAGAGTGTAGTGTTCCACTTAACGAAGTTGTTTCCAGCGATGACAAACGCTTAATGAGGTTCCATACCGGTCATGTAGGCTTGATAGCGAGCAGCTACTCTCAGAATAATGTATTGCCCAAAGTAGGTCAGTGGCTCAGAAGTCGTTCACAGTAACTGAGAGGATTCAATAATTTGAGGTTCACTTAAACAGTTGAAATTTCCTGCCTATAATTTAGACTGAAAAGGGAATAAAATTTGTAATGCTGCTTATCGCTGGCCACCATCCTTCCGCTTTCTTTCTATAGGTATGATTATAACCTGAACCAAATCCCCTTCGTCTATTTTCAAGGCTTGTCTTTCCGCCTCAGGGATTGATATTCTTCCCCCACTCTGGACTGTGGTTTTGAACATCGCGTTATAGAATGTGATTCCTTGTAACATGGAGAAAAAATTTTGCATTGCATCTACTTGCAAGTTTGAGAACTGCTTGACAATTTCGCGTTGAGCTTCGCTTCCCTTCTCTACAGCCTTCTTATATGAAGAAACAGTATCTTCGTCATCGGGGTTACTGTCCATGTAACTTTAACTATATGCATTTATTTAATTTTATTGACTCGCATTAAGAAATCCAATGCTATTTTAGCAAATACCGAAGGGGTTTCGGTATAAGGTGTATGACCGGAATTTGGGATCATGATTAGCTCAGAATTTCGGATCCTCAAATAGTCCTCAGCGTGTACGGATGGAATCATTTTGTCTTCTCTTCCCCAAATTAACAATGTCGGAAGGATTATTTTCGTTAATCTGTTTTCCAAATTCTGTGTGTTCCGTATCCCCAATAATGTAGACATGAAGGCATATTTTGAGTTTGGAAGTTTCATCCTGTTTACAAAATCTTTTACAATATCGTCTGTTACCACTTTTGGATCATAGGCCATGTCTGAAAATGCACGTCTTGCGTTTTCCATCGTAGGATACAACGCAGCTAGAATGTATTCGTCAAGAGTTTTAGTGGATGTTTGCATTGTACCAGCGGGTGATACGAGTATCATCTTTTTTACAATATTTGCAAATTCCATCGCGAATTCAGCAGCAAGTAAGCCTCCAAATGATGAACCTATTATGTGGATTCTCTGAATTCTAATTGATTTCAGAAAGTCCCTTAGGAATTCAACAAAATAATTCATTGTATATTCTACCGTCGGCTTGTCACTATAGCCAAATCCGACAATGTCTGGTATTATTATCCTGAAATTTCTATTTAGTAAGGGGACAACTCGTAGCCACCTTTCCGCAGATGCTCCTATCCCATGTAATAGTAATAACACCTCTGTGGCACCTGATTTAATAGGATTAATCACGCCGTAATCCAGATATCTTATGGCATAATTGTTGACATAAGCCATTCGATTCGGTATTTCAATCAGCAACTAGTTTGCTCTGATGTGAGTAATATTATCTGATTAATATTCTTATTACATTAACACAACCAAATTGATACTCAAAAACTTATGATTGACATAATAATTTTCAGCAATGAAGCAACGCAATGCAACTTCTACTCACGATTTCACCTATCATTACTAATGGTAATTCCATGACNCGCATCGACNGTAATATGATATTAAAGGAGTCATAGCCAAGATCTACCTCATTATCATGATAGCGTAGGAGATATTATCATTCAACTTCTATTTATTCAAGTAAAATCCCAAAACGAATTGTACAGCTACACCCATCAACACAAACGCAAATATTTTTTCCAGCGTCGGGCCTCTAAATCTGGCAGATAATTTTGCCCCTATTTGGGCTCCTACGAATGATCCTATACACAGAAACAGGGCATAAAAATACTCCGGATTTCCTAGAATGACATGCGTAACAGTGCCTATTAGGGATGTTGACAATAGTGATAATTGAGACGTTGGTACGGCTGAGGACATGCTCATTCCAACGATCAATACCAATAATGGAACAAAAATAACGCCACCACCAATTCCAAAAAGACTTGAGATAACACCAGCGCAGATTGAACCAAAATAAAATATTATTTTGAATAAAATCGTGTTCGTATTAAATTTGTGTCCACCCAATATGGAGTTCCTAAACAAGAGATAAAGTCCTGTTGCAGTCAATAGAACTGCAAACAGAAGTCTAAATTGCACCGCTGATATATGTAGGGATAAAAAAGCTCCCAAAATTGCCCCAGGGCTGGAAAATAACGCCATTTTTAATCCGACAGAGTACTTAATTTTTCGTAGTCTCGCATAGGCAATAACCGACGAGCTACTTGTAGATGATACGGCAATAAGGCTTGTACTGGCTACTTGTGCAGGAGCGAGGCCCGAGAATGCCAGTGCGGGGGATATTATAACCCCCCCTCCAATTCCTACTAAGGATCCCAATATACCGGCGATCACGCCAATAATAATCAGTAGCGGGAATGAACTACTGATCATTTCATACATCATGGATTCACCATTTCTTTCTTGACCTACTATTATTCTTATGCTAGAATTTAATTTTGTATATTACGACAAATATACCGAACTACACGATAATGTTTATACAATAAATTAACCTACCTGCCATAAATTAATGAGTTAAATTTAAGGAATCTAAATCTTTATTTGTAACATAATAAATAAGATGCCATTATAATTTTGGCCATGGACACAGTATACTGTAACATTTGTATGAAATCTTTCGATCTCGGTGGGACCGAATCTCATATTAATGATGATTACCACGCCCGACAGAAAAAAAATTTGCTAGCCGAACTCATAAGGATTGAGAGACTTGATGACTACAAGGCCAAACTTGGCGTTGTAGAAATTTGGAAAAGAGAGTTAAACATTTCGTAATTATATCTTCAGAGATGGTTCACTTCCAAGTTTTTGAGATTGGTTCTATTGTTGGTATTCGGAATAGACGAATTTGTACTAGATATTAACAATTACAAATTTAGTGACAAGTATATTAATTACGTATAGAAATAAGTTCATTTAAATATCTAATAGAGCCACCATTGTAATCTGGAACACCAAAACAAAAATAAGATTCATGTTGATTTATTCAAACCATTCCCATTAATACTCATCCATACCCCGTTTGGGTTGAAGTTTTTCGATCGTGTTGCCAGGACTCGAGCTGCTAGAATTTATGCCAAGTTTAATGTCTATCTTATGCCTGTCATTACGACCATAGCGTTAATACTGATTATTAGCAGTATAGCAGCTGTAGCATCAAGTGTTGCCTTTAGAGAGACTGCTCGTGGCTTTGGACCTCAGGCGAATTTGCTAATTCCTGGAATAAATCCAATTCTTCCTATTGGATATACACTGGCCGCCTTAATAATTAGTGTTTTCATTCATGAGGCAGGACACGGGATTGTGGCACGGGTCCACAATTTGAAGGTAGAGTCGACAGGGATTGTACTGTTACTGGGAATACCTGTGGGTGCATTTGTAAATATCGAAAGGGAAGAATTGGCTAAAGCATCCATGAAAGAACGAAGCGCTGTACTTACAGCTGGCCCATTAAATAATATGATACTTGCCGCGGCATCATTTATACTACTTTACGTAGTAGTCTCTAGTCTAGTCCCAATCCCACAGGTGAGTAATCTCAATGTGGGGATCGTGGTTTCAGAGGTGACTCATAATTCCTTAGCAGAAAGACTAGGATTGACACCTAATTCTATTTTGGTTTCTGCCGCAGGGAAAGAAATTGATTCCCCTGAAGAATTACGGACGGTGCTGTCCAACAGCATAGGTAAAAGTATATCCATCAGCTGGCAAGATCATGAGGGAGAAAAATTTACAGAGCAACTAGTCATCCCAAGCAGTGCTGACCCTTCTAGGCCTATTCTTGGTGTTCAGTTGGGACCTCTGCCTGTAAAGGCCTTAGAATTGTACAAGAGGTCATTTACAGGAGGAATAATACCGATGCTTCCGCCTCCTACCGTTGTAAAAGGATTCACCCCATATTCCGATCAAATGTCTGCAAATTACTATTCCCCGGTCTTTGGATCTTCCTATCCCATAATTGCTAATATGCTATATTGGCTTTGGTTTATTAATTTCAACTTGGGGATATTTAACGCCCTGCCCATAGGGCCACTTGATGGTGGTCAACTTTATGGAGGACTCATAGAAAGCCGATCGAGATTTAATAAAGATCGCCTTAAAAATATTTCAACTGCACTTTCATGGGTAATGTTCTTAATAGTTTTAGTGGGCATTGTTATTCCTTACTTGCCGTTCTGAAATGCGAAGCCAAGTTAAGAAATTACTTCTACGCTACATCTCAAAATATATATTAATGAGTACATGAATCTAAGCGCATACAGCGGAACTGAGTATGCATACCTCAGATAAGTGCTCTTCGAATTTATGCTAAGGGCTGTGGGTGCACTACGGATGCATAGTTACCGCATGTCTAAAATAGAAGTCGACAAATGTGAACAATGAAATTTTGAATGAAAATATAGACGGAAATGAAAGCATTTCGCTACAAAATGCGACTGAGTTGACGAGTACTTCAAAAAGTAAGAAAAACTTACGACAAGAAAATATTGAAAGGAGGGAGAAATTCGGGCAAGACGAAGTGTTTACCTCCATGATCCTTCCATCAGTTCCGCCCGAAGCGCGAATTGTTAGTGCAAAATTTGAAGGGCCAAACATTTCACTCTATACATTGAATCCAAAATTTTCATTAACGGAACTAACTTACTATCTATCATCACTATCGAGATCATTAAAAAAGAGATTTATTGTTCGGACAGATCCATCTATAAGACTATCCGAAGAACAGACGCGTGCTGCAATATTAAAAGTACTTCCCAGTGGATTAACGATTTCCGCTGTATTCTGTGATGATGCAACCGGGGAGCTTGTTTTAGAGGTTAATCGTCCCGAGCTGATTACCCCAGACATTATCATTGCTATTGCGGAAAATACTGGGTGGATCGCACACATCTTGAGATCCCCCCATATTCCATCTAGTATAATCAATATCATTCACTCTAATCTCAAGGGTTCAGCTAAGGAGCGGAGCTTGTTCTTACAATCATTGGGGAAAAGAATTTTTCGACACCCGTTAATTGTCGGAAACGAAAGGGAAGATTATTCAAATGTCGGTGAAACAGCTGCACCTAACGATCAACCTCGAACAAGGCCTCGGCCCAGAAGTAAAGAAGAGATATCGCTTTTTTGTTTGGGCGGAGTTAAACAAGTTGGAAGGTCATGCTTTATCGTTTTAACACCTGAAAGCAAAATTATCCTTGATTGCGGGATTAATCCGGGTGAGAATCCTGGCTTGTCCGCCTATCCTCGCATAGATTGGTTCAATTTTAATTTGGACGAAATTGATGCGGTCGTGATTAGCCATGCCCATATTGATCACCAGGGATTTTTGCCCGCGCTATTTAAGTATGGATACAAAGGACCTGTCTATTGCACAGAACCGACACTTCCTCTCATGGCCCTCCTTCAGCACGACTCTGTAAAAATAGCCAAGAATAATGGTACATACCTACCGTATGAATCAAGGGATGTTAATGAAGTCATAAAGCACTGTATCACCCTGCCTTATGGGAAGCCAACGGATATTTCTCCTGATATAACTATTACCCTCAATAATGCGGGTCATATAATGGGCAGTGCAACAGTTCATCTTAACATTTCAGGAGTACATAACATATTATATTCTGGTGATTATAAATACGCCAGAACTCAGTTACTCGATAGCGCAGTTTCAATTTATCCTAGGGTTGAGACTCTCATTACCGAGAGTACGTACGGTAACAGTACAGACGTAATGCCCGACCAAAGTACAGTCTATAGGACATTTACTGAAAGTCTCAACCAAACCCTCCTAGCCGGAGGTAAGGTACTAATCCCCGTTCCTGCAGTTGGACGTGCTCAAGAGATTATGCTAGTGCTCGATAAAGAAATGAGGGAGGGCCGCCTCATAGAGGCTCCAATATTTATCGAGGGGATGATTTCAGAGGCTAGTGCCATACATATGTCATATGCTCATTATTTGGGATACGATGTAAGAAAATCTGTCTCACAAGGTGTAAATCCTTTTCAGTCTGAATATTTTACCGCTGTTAACGGGTATGGACGCAGAGATGAGGTTCTGAATGATGAAAATCCTTCAGTCATTATGGCAACATCAGGAATGTTAGAAGGAGGTCCGTCTGTTGAATACTTCAAAGAGATTGCCCAAAATAAACTCAATAAGATCGTATTTGTGTCATACCAGATTAATGGGACATTGGGACGACGAGTCATAGATGGCAGGATTTCAGAAGCCAGTATGCTGGATGAAAAGGGTAAGCTAAAAGTTATACCCGTACGATGTTCAACCCAAAAAATTGATGGGTTTAGTGGACATAGCGACTTCAGTCAAATTCTTAACTTTATTTCGAAGGTGCGACCTAAAAGAGTCTTGGTTAATCATGGCGAAAAATCAAAATCCGAAAATGTCGCCAGTACTGTTTACTCTCGACTAAGAATTAAATCCATGGTGCCTGACAGTCGAGAAATTGTGAGGCTAAAGTAAAACTGCATATCCGTATGCTTTTTAGATAGTTCAAATTACTATAATAGGAGTTGGCAATCAGATATCGGTGTGTAAATTGTAATATAGTGCTAAGCGGTGAAGGTGCGTCTCGACACTATTTGGCTAACCCCACACACAAGCTGGAAAAGCTGCCGCCTCCGCTAAGGCCAGTAAGGAATGTCGAAAATAAATAATAAATTATTCTCTAATGCTCTCTAGAGTGGATACTACCTGCCACACCATAGTTCTGATATGAGACTGCATTTGAGGGTTCTGAGTTACATTATCTAACATACTGATCGCATTTGCAGCTCGAACAGAAACAGAACCGTTCTTCTCATCCTTAATCCCACTCATAACTTCTCTTATCATATTTCGTATATTGCGCTGAATATTATTATTCCTGGCTATAGCGTCTAATGTGGCGGTTGCATTTGCTAATCGTTCCAAATTTTCTTTTTCGCGCAATTCCTTCTTTGAAGCCATGACCATCCCCAATCATGTTTTTAGCCAAAGGGGGACTTTTGAATGTTTTTGTTCTAGTCTAACAAATATACTCTAAAACTAACTTTTTGCGAAAGAAACAAAATTAATACTACTGGTAGCCTCATTTTGGAATATGGATGATAATAATGAGTGATAATGAACAGACAAAGCAGTCGATCTCTAAACCACCACTTGATTTACTATTTAATCCTTCCATTTTATCAAAGAAAGACGTATGGGATATTGATGTAAGATCTCTGCTTGAGATGTTATTGAAATTACTATCCGAGAGCGGAAGGAAAGATCTAAGGGTATGTGGTATTGCAGCATTATCGTCCTCGTTAATTTATCGACTTAAGGTCGAGAGCATTTTTAGATTGGAAAAAATTGCTACTATGAGGCGCGGCATCGAATCGGTCGAAGGTGAGAAGCCAGTTCCACTTCTCAAATCAATTGAAATTCCTTACCGACTCGAATCTACTTATCCAGTAACATTGGAAGAACTGTTAGCCGTATTGGAAAACATGATAACGGACCTCGCAAATCCGAGAAAAACTACCAAACAACTGCATATTGAGGCGGTACAAAATTTTGACTTCAATGATTATCTTGTTAAATTTGAACAAATAGTTCAATCATATGAAGAGATGATTTTCGATATTGTTAGCGCCGACAAGTTCGTCCTGTTTCGAAAACTTACTGAGAAAATGGATAGAATCGAAATTGTTCGATGTTTCATAGCTGTGCTTTATTTGGCGCTAAAAGGAAGGATCGTAGTCAATCAAGAGGACGGAGGGGATTTTATGATTTGTTACCCAAGCCAGCCAGATTAATGTTAAATTACGGGTCTACAATCTGAATTCTGTTGCGAGGTAAATATCCTCAAGAAGAAGTTATAGCACGGCTCGAGGTCGCCTTGTATTCCTCGGGACGGCCTTTGTCTCTTGAAGAATTAGTGAAGGCATCCGGTTCCAATTCTAGGGACGATACCTTGAGGATGGTGAAGGATTTAGTGCAGAAAACAAAGAGCACATTCAAAGCATTAGAAATTAGCGAGCTGCAAAAAGAATCTTTTGCATTTCAAGTAAAGCCATCATATACTCCCTTGGTAAGACGTTTTGCGCAACAACCTATTATTTCAGCTGCGTCGTTAAAAACTCTCTCATACATTGCATACGAGCAGCCTATTACTTCGAAGAGGTTAGTTCAAATACGTGGAAGCCAAGCTTATTCTCATATTAAGGACTTGAAGGCTCATTCATTCATTGAATCTGAAAATCTCGGCAGACTAAAGATTTATCGAACTACAAATAAATTCCAGGAATATTTTGGAATCAGTGATTTAATTTCATTAAAAACAAGTCTAGTAGAAAAAGGTACATAGCAAATTAATTATTTTCTGATAGAAACCTCTTAATAGTGTTTTAGTGCAAAAACACTTGAATGAGAAAATCCGTAGAGAACCTCTCTAAACGAAAATCTACTGGAGGCAAAAAAAAGTCTTCTAGATCAAGACGAAAATACGAAATGGATAGATATCCCAATGAACCTGTCCTAGGAAAGTCAGTCACTATCAAACGACGTGTGAGAGGTGGCAACATAAAGGTAGCATACAAGAGTGTAGAATTTGCAAATATTTCCGATCCTGTAGAAAAGAAAACTACTCGATCGAAGATTTTGAAGGTGGCTAAGAATCCAGCTAATAAGGATTTGGAGAGAAGAGGTGTGCTAACCAAAGGCGCAATAATAGATACAGAATTAGGTCAAGCGAGAGTAATTTCAAGACCTGCTCAAGATGGGATAATAAATGCAGTATTGATGAAACGTTAAACAAGTGAAATTGAATAAGCAAGAAGTCCATTTTTGAGGGCACTTCAGATCGATTTATTTGTCACTCCTGTTTACTCTTTGCGGGATGAAAGATTATGATCACGTCATTTTGTGGTTAGATTATTTTAACAGAAGTATATCCAAAAGGAAAGGTCGGAAGGTCATAAAAAAAGTGGCCATTTATGACCCAACTATAGATGAATTAGAAAAGGCATGTAAACGATTAGGTCTGAAATTTGATGACGATAGCATAAATTCTGAGGCAAGATATCCAAGAAGACCATATGTTAGGTCGGGATACGTTATGCTCCCAAAGACCGAAAAAAAATCAACAATAATCCATCGAGTAGGTAAGACGCTACAGGAAATGAGGAATTCTGGAAGGAAGTAATCTCAAATAGGTGTCACATTTTGGTCTCGAGCTTTTAATCTATATGGATTAGTTTTATCACATGACTAACATTAATTGACAGAATAAAATGATAATAAGTAGTTACGGATCGTGGTCATGAACTCTGCCGAATTAGGAGAAGTTTTACATCTTGCAAGAAGTGGAAGACTTATCGTTAGACTTAATTCATCCTGTAGTTTCTCAAAGATAGGACAATCATTAGTGGACAGAAACGGTAACAGAATAGGAAAAATAATTGAACTGATCGGATCTGTTAAGGCACCGTTTGCCTCAGTGTTACCAGAAAATAACGTAACTACCGCAATTAGCGGGATGAAAGTTTTTGAAACCGGGTCATCATCTTACACTATGCATCAGAAACAGAGAACCAAATCGGGTTCCTTGCCATCTCGAAGAAAGCTATACAAAGGGAAGCGTAAATGACACCTTTGCAATATTGTCCGTCCTGTCCTGAATGCCATTCTGGCATAGTACATGACTACAATAAGGGTGAATATATATGTCGAACGTGCGGCTATGTTGTTATAGACGAAGCTGACGATTACGGCCCTGAGAACCATTCGACCGATTTCGAAGAAAGAAGCAAGAATGTCCGCGCTAGTGGATCAACCAGCTTCTCGTTGCACGACTTTGGGTTACGAACAGAGATAAGCGCGGCATCAAAGGATTACAGTGGAAAATCTATTGATTACCAAGTTGTGGAACAAATGAATAAGGCACGCAAGTGGCATACTCGAATTAGGGTAAATTCCCCTAAAGACAGAAGATTATCAAATGTGCTTTCAAAAATTAATGAGATGAGTTCCACTCTATGCTTGCCGAAATCACTAGTCGAAACTGCTTCGATAATTTATAGAAGTTTTGAAAGCAATTGCGAGGCCAAGGGTAAATCCATAGTTTGCATAGCTGCGGCAACTATATACTTAGCTTGTAAGAGATGCGGGGTTGTAAGATCTCTTGAGGAAATAATCAAGGCTGCCGGTATATCTGAAAATGATAGGTCCAGTGTAAAGCTTGCATCAAAATATTATAGATCGATGGTTATGGACTTAAATTGTTCGTCGGAGAATGATAGGTCGTCCATTGCTTCGGAATCACGTTCCTGTGGTGTAGAAAGCCAGTCTCTCGCGCAACTTATGTATAACGAAGTGAACAAAAACAAATCAATGATGTCCGTATATTCAATGATGTCACCTGCGAATTCCGCCCTGGCAATAGATCATTATATATCAAAACTTGTGAACATCTCAAAGATAGATCCTAGAGTGGAAAGACTTGCAATAGATATCGCACATAAAACTGATAACCATTTACTAGCAGATGGTAAAGCGCCAAATGGGATAGCAGCGGCTTACATCTATTTGGCAGCAGTCTTACTTGGAATAAACTTGCTTCAGATCGATATCTCAAATTTTGCGGGCATTACTGAGGTCACTATCCGAAACAGATGTAAGGACATATTTAGTAACTTCAAACTAGTAATTAATGTAAGGACTACCGATAATTTCTAGTTCACACATTTCCCCATTTGGTCATCTACAGATTTTGGACCCAAGTTTAGTACACCAAGTCCGGCAGACTCTCAAGCTTTGATTGATCTTAACTGCTGTTTGTACATTGAAGTCAATTCTGCCTCAGTTGTTGCATCTTCTGGACTTTTGTCGAATCTTATTTTCCCAGTAAATTTAGGAAACCTCAGTGACAAACCAAACCCGCGTCTAATAGCATTCATGCCAGCATTATATAACGGACTCAGAGTTATTTCTGAAGCAATTATTTCGATGACTACCTTGGGCTTGAACCATGCATCCATTTCGAGTGTAGATTGGACCTTTGNATGTCGCTTGGGCAATACNTAGGATTTCAGCTGATTCAAAAGCATTTCTAAGTCCTCNTCCTTGAAGCCACTACCTACCTTGCATACGCTTTTGAACAGATTTGATTCCTTATCATAAGCCGCAAGTAACAACGCACCATAACTTCCGGTTCTTCTTCCGCGTCCAAACAATGCTCCAACAACAACCAGATCCAGAGTATCGGCGATCTCGCTTCTATACTCTCTTTTAATTTTAATCCAGGCAAAACCCCTAGCCCCAGCTCTATACGAACTATCAAGTTGTTTTAACATCAAACCTTCGCATCCAGCATCTATCGCTTCTGCCATAAATTTTTCTACAACTTCCGGACTATCGACAATTTTTTGGGGGATGATCTTAACTATGGAGTCACTTGTTTTCCTTACGAGAGATTCCAATAACGCTCTGCGACCAGTATATGGAAGATCTGTCTTATCTTGACGGTCTTTGTACAAAATATCAAACAGATTTAATGAAATTGGATATTTAGTAACGGCTTCTTGTATATTGTATTTCCTTCTTCTGTGCATTAATTCTTGAAATGGTAAATACTCATTGGTGTTTTCGTTAATGGCCACTACCTCCGCTTCGAGAATAGCATTTTTTAGTTTACTATTATTAATTCTACTCACTATGTCTGGATAGTACTCTGTTATGTTCTCCAACCTTCTAGAAAATATCTCGGTTCTCCCCGATCCTGTGTGTATTTGTACTCTTTCGCCATCTAACTTAAATTCCGCTGCTGCTTTACCATTCATTTTATCAAGAACTTCTTGTGGTGTTCGGACTCGCTCAGCAAGCATGGCTCTAATTGGAACGAACAATTGGATTTTTATCATTGCAACAGCAGAAAGACCCTCAGTTGCCAGTAACCCGCTCACCTTTCCTAAATCACTTGACACATTGTAAGCAGCCTCAAGAACGTGCCTACTTTTCTTGTCTCCTGTAAAAGCAATCGACAAGGCATCTAAAATTGAGTAATCTGCCACTCCCAGACGCAAAGTTCCTAAGGCAAATTTTATAATGTACCTGCATTCCTCCGGATTGGCGTCATTTAGCAAGCTGGACAAAAGTCTCAGTTTAACTTCTTGTGAACCCTTTCCAGAAGTTTTAGATATTTTATCAAACGTTGCAGATATTCTCTCAACAGTAACCTTTTCACTTGAGAGAGTAGTTTGGATCTTTTTTTCCATTATGATCTTTGCCGTGTCACCAAGGTCGCCGGTTTTTCTATATATTTGGAGAATCCTTTCATTAGTAACAGCAGATGAGATGGAGATTGCACGTATTACCATTTTTTCAGCTAGGCCAAGTTCTATTCCTTCGTAATCAGGTGCAATCTTACCCTGAATTAAATAAACAACCTTATCAAGAATCTGTGGTGGAGTATTTTTGAAGAGAGCAACTAAATGGTCAGTAAGCTCCAGTCTGCTGGAAGTCTTACCCATTTTTTCAAGAGTAGATACGACAACTTGAAAATCCAATATCATTTGTTAGAATACTGCATTCATTTTAATATATTACGAAGAAACATAATCTAAAGAATAAGCATAACAGAGCAATGAAATAATTTATTAAATGGTGAATTCGAAATGAGTTTATGGGAGGCGTAAAGAAGAAACCCGTCGGCAGTTCTGATAAAGGCGCATCGAATCCAGCATCGGAAGAGAAGAAACCTGAGAGCAAGAAGACTAGTACCAAACCGGTGTCGAAACAAAAATCAACAGTTTTATTGGACGAAGGACAGGCAATGAAAGCCCTGCGTACATTGAGGGCAGTTACTAGCCAAGCTCTAGCTCGAGCAACTGGTGTTAAAATCTCTGTGGCCAATGCTTTCTTGAGGTCCCTTGAAACCAAAGGAGTTGTAAAGCTTATTGGTGGATACAGCGGACACAAGATCTATGAAGTGGTCAATGCCTAGCCACATTTGATTGACCGTAAAGATTGAAAATTGTAAATATCTTGCTTGGACTTCCTAATTAGATTTGATAGACAAATTGCCTTTTCAAACGAATGTATTGACGCTAAATATTCCAATTCCCCAAAAAAGTAGTATTAATTGAAAACCTTACAAGTTGGGTTTTGACCATAGAAATTTTAATTTCGCGTATTAATCAACCTTAATTCTATTTGTAATTTCATTTGCAATATTATGGGACATTACTTTTTTTATTCCGTCCATATTTCTGAAATTCCCTAATGCCCACATTGCCTTAACAACTGCTGTTTCAGAAAGCATATTCTGGAGGGGGATAACTCCTATACTTAACAAGTCTCTTCCAGTCTCATAAACATTCAGGTTCATCTTTCCCCAAATGCATTGAGAAGTTATGAAAACCAGTACCTGTCGGTCAATCGCTTTTTTTATTGCGGGTATACATTCTCTGCTTACATGTCCCAAACCAGTTCCCTCCATAATGATTATCTTACTCCCAAGTTCGAAAGAATGATCTATCCATCTAGGATCGAATCCAGGATAGAACTTCAATAAGGTAACGTTTCTATTAAAATTAGGTTTTACAATCATTTTGTCAAATTTAGTGCTTCTCTTGGAAAGAGATATTTCTGAATTATGTTCAGGAACCTCGACATTTTCCCCTCTGACCTGAGCAATTGGCTCAATATCAATGGATTTGAATGCGTCTCTTCTACTGGTGTGATTCTTTCTTACTCGAGTTCCGAGGTGTATTGAAACCAAATCATCTGATATTGAATTATGCATCGCGACGAAAACACCGGCTATTTCCGATTTGATAGCCATAATAGTTGCACCCAAGAGATTTAATGCAGCGTCTGACGAAGGCCTATCGGATGATCTCTGTGCCCCAACCAAAATTACAGGAATCGGCAAATTTTGCAAGGCAAAACTCAAGGCAGAGGCGGTGTAATGCATTGTATCTGTTCCATGCGCAACTACAACTCCTTTATACTTCCTGGTGAGAATTTTTTCTCCAATTGTTTTAGCAATCGTGGCCCAGTGTTTTGGCGTGAGGTTTTCGCTGTATTCAGAAAAAAGTACTTCTGGTTCAATATATGCATACTTCTTAAGTTCAGGGACTGAACTGTATAACTCGGCTGCAGTTAGGGCTGCTCGAACACCTCCAGTCCTATAGTCAATCCTGCTTGATATTGTTCCCCCGGTACTTATTAATGACACCAGTGGATAATCATTAGATAAATTAGTAGTTTCTTGATCGGTATCATTTTTAACAACTTCTAAAGTATTCGTGTCAGTCCGATTTTTTTTAAGAAACGGACCACGGTCACTTGCAACAGTAGAATTATTCAGATTTTTTCCAGCCCTTTTTATACTCTTGATTTTGTCGATAGATACGCCAATATTATAACCATTTTCGAGTTTTGCAACAATGCGGCCAGGTGCCGAGTATTCGTATCTTGGAAGAATTGTAGCAGAATAATTTCCTTGTTTAGTTTCAATGTATACAAGGTCGCCAACTTTTACATTGAACCTTTTAAGCATCTCAAGTGATTTTCCATCATATCCGTTGTGAGTCATTAATTTATTCTAATGAAGAACCTCCTTTTGTAGTTGATCATATCCTGTCAAACTAATAAATGCGCTTGAATTTGAGGGGGTTGTTTACATTTAAGATAATCAGTCACGATGACCTTGATTTGAACTGCAATTAAGCTAAAGTGATTAATGAATTATCTCAGAAATGCCGGCATTTGTATTTTCGGCTTTACTCTATTTAATCTGAGATCTTTAGGTCAACCGGTTATCTTGACCTATGAAGGCTATATAACGTAGCGAGGAATATAGTTCTCCACAAATAGTAACAAAACGATCTAATCGTTATACCAACCTATACTAAATTATGCCCAAAATAAAAGTGAGGAAATTCCGCCTAATGTTAATTACTTCTAGATAGTTGCCTGAAAATTATTCCATTACAATCATAGTGAGAGTAGATTTTACTCCATTCAGCTTTCTTAGCTTCCAAGTAATTGTTTCTTTTACTTTTTCCATAGTATCTGCTTCCACCATAGCCACTATGTCGTAGACACCGTAAACCTGGTAGACCTCCTTTACACCATCTATAGTCTTCAATTCATTAACAATTGAATCTTCACTACCCAACTCAGCATTCATGAGAACAAAAGCCTTAGGCATAGGATTTCTGTTACGATCGAAATATAAAAAGGTGATGCATCAGACGATTTGCAACGCGAGCGAGTTTCCACGCTAGATACGGGGGATCATGAATTGCCTGTGTAAATTCAAATAAATTAAACCATGTTATTATACTTCCGCCATTAGCTTTGATTCATCAAAAGAAGATGCCAATTTCCACTGTAATTCAAAAAGTTCATTGGACCATGAATGGAATTCTTTATCATTGCTATAAAACATGGTATTCAAATCAGGTTCGCCCTTCAGATTTGGGAAAAGCACACAAGCATCAGATTCGTTAAGAATTACCATAATCTTTACAGTTTCTAACATTCTTCTTGTGACCAACCCTTTGCTTATGAATTCGGTCCACCCCACCTTATGTAGCATCTCGCTCCTTCCTTTTGGAATAACACTATCCCTTCCAAAAATGTATGAAAATTTAATTCCTGATTCTATTCTGGTACTCAAAACTTCTATTAGGTCAACGGGCACTTGGCCCATTATCTCTTTAATGTAGCTTTTAGATTCCAGATACAAATTCTTCCATCTCTGTATGATGGCTAGAACTCCATGNACAACTTCACAGTTAGCGAGCGANCCCAACCTGTGAATAAGCTGCATTGGNAGATCAGAAATGTCGTGTTCTAGGAAGTATTCCCTANGATTATGCAAAAAAGTTAANCTGGGGATTAACTCTACCACCACCTTTCCATACGGAGTGAGCATGTGCTGCCCATCACTGTCTTTTAATATTAGACCGGCCTCCACTAGGCGCACTACATTTCTATGGGTTTCCTGCATAGTAGCATTGAGTTCTGAAGCTAATTGGGATAGCCTGTAGGATTTCTCACGGAACTTTGAGAGCATGGACAACCGTAAATTTCCTGCCAACTCAAAGAAGAGTGGTCCTGCCCCATTTTCGGGCTCGGAAGACATTCATGTATTACCATGAGGCTAGAATTTAAACTTGAATAAAAAGGTAGAAGGATTTTTTATTGGTGAAAATTCTTTTACGGATTTAAAAAGAAATTTAGGGCATCACTCTGGATATTGTTCTTGGAAAAAGAACGCATTCCTTTATGTCACTGGAGTTTATAACCCATCTAATCAGTCGCTCAATTCCTATTCCAAAACCTCCATGAGGAACAGAACCGTACCTTCTAAGATCTAAATACCATGAATATGCACCAGGGTCTAATCCCTCGTCATTTATTCTTGTTTGGATAAGTTCAATATTATCCTCTCTCATTCCTCCGCTACTTACTTCTCCAAATCCCTGCGGTAACAGGAGATCAGTTGAAAGTGTTATGTTCGGGTTTTCTGGGTCCTTCTTAACGTAGAAAGGTTTGACTTGGAGTGGATAACCAATAATAAAAACTGGGTTAGTTTTATCGCAGGTGATAGTACGTTCGGAATCAATATTTAGATCGTCTCCCCACTCAATAAGTCGGGCCGCATCTCCTTCCTGAACTTTAATTTCCTTAGACCGCAATAAATCGATGGCACTATCGTATGTCATCCTTTCAAATGGCTTCTTTACTTGGCTCAGCCTCACCGGATCGGTGTTCAGGAATTTCAAATCTTGCGATCGCTCCAAAAGAGTTCTTTGGATTATGTTAAAAAGCAATTCTTGCTGAATATTTAGTAAATCTTCCATTTCTATCCATGGGCTTTCGGCCTCTAAATGTAAAAATTCTGCAAGATGCCTAACAGTGCGTGACCTCTCCGCTCTAAATGAAGGGGCAATGGTCCAAACCGGACCTAATGAAAAAATCAAAGCTTCCAAATATAGCTGGGCGCTTTGGGACAAGTAGGCTTCCTCGTCAAAGTATTTCAAAGGAAATAGAGTGGACCCACCTTCTACAGCACTCTTGACGATAACGGGGACAGTCACCTCGAGCCAATCATTGTCTATGAACCATCCGCGAGCTGATTGAACTACGGTGGCCCTAATCTTTGATACGGCAACCATCTTCCTAGTTCTAATTGCAAGGTGTCTGTTCTCTAATAACAATTCCGTACTCTGATATTCGCCGATTGGAAAATCTGCTGGCGCCTTACCCAATATTTTTAATTCCTCGCATCTAACTTCATAACCCCCTTCTTTAGCCCTGTCATCCTTAAACACCGTTCCACTTACCTCTACGGAAGACTCTATTGTTAGCTCGGAACCAATATAGCTAGAAAATACACATTGTATGACTCCTCCCCGATCGTCACGAATTAGAACAAAATTCTTGTCTTTTTGTTTTCTAAGCCGATAAACCCATCCTCTTAGCTGAACCGATTTTCCAATAAAGCTTTCATTTTTAATTTCATCTGCTCTATAGTGCATCAGGCACTTAACCAAAAATACCACAAGCTTATTAACAATATCTTGCGGGTTTCATTAAACAACGAATATCAATAACTATTGAAGAACGATACTAAAAAATTGATGGCTATTCTTTCAGAATCTGAGGTTAACTCATACCTATTTCATATCCCAAATCTGGAAAAGGCCTAAGCCAGGTATCATATTTATTCAGGTACGGAATCGCAGGTAATTTTACCGTTTTCAAGTTTTACAAACAAGTATCTATTGTCCTTGAAGATTAGAGTAATTTCATTGGGATTTTCCTCTACGTCTAGCAGTTCTTGCCCCTTTATTCCATCAAATTTTGCCATTAGCTGAGGTCAGCATTAGAGATATATAGACTAATGTGAGCCATCCATCCCGACGTTTTTATTCATAAAACCCATAGTCGTTTTACCTTATTGGTATGGGGAGAATTATGTAGAGCGGTTTACTGCAATCTCATCTGATTTACCAGAAATTTTTTGGGGTTCAGTAAAAAGATGTTTGCCCCAACTAACCAATATTTTCGCACTGAGCTTGTTATCTCCGATCTTCAACAATCCGCCCTCAATCTCAAGGGTTTTATTAAAATCAAATAACAGAGTTCTTGCTTCGTCGACGCTTAAAGGATAAAAGTTGCTATCATCTTTAACAATCTGTACCCAAATTCTGTGCTGAATTCTAGGATTGCGAGTCCAGAAAAGGACAGCCTTCCTTACAAGTTTTGTTATTGATATGGTTTTTCTTCCAGATGAAATTTCGATTTCTATTACCACTCTAAATATGTTGTCATGTTTATTGTAAGCTCGTTCCCAATTTTTCTGATCGAAAATTTCTCGTATTTTTCCCTCTATCTTGAAACCTATGTCAAGTGCTAACATTTCGCTCCCGAGAATTTTCGTCTTCGAAGAAATTTTTATATTCGAAATAAAATTATCATTGCTGCCCAAGAATCATCATAAATGGTATCATTTATATCCTCAATAAGTAGTTGTCTTTATAATGCTTCTGGAGCTGGAGAAAAACGATGACCGCACGGTTGATTTGAAAATTAAAGAAGAGGATATCTCTGTTTTATATATCGTTCAACACGAATTGTTAAAACACAAAAATATTGAATTTGCCGGGGTTGTATTGAAGCATCAACTCATAAAAGACTATGTCTTGAGAGTTATTTCAAAGGGTAGCTCTGCGACGGATACATTGCATAAATCAATAGAGTCAGGTATAAAATATGTCGAAGATTTAGATCAACTAATGAATACAGCCTTTGCAAGCGAAGGGGTTAAGAATACAGCTTGAAATTCTGCCCGACTTGTGAAAGCAGACTGAAATCAAGATATGACGAAGGTGTGTTAATTTGCCCCAAATGCGGCTTTTCAACAGATAGGGAAGTTGTAGAAGAACTTGCAGTTACCTCCTCTACTTCGCCAACTAATTTTGATGGTGGAGCAGGAAGTGTTCTAAAAGTGGTGGAGGCAGATAATATCCCAGATACTCTGCCAACCACAAGCACAGACTGTCCCAAGTGTGGGAACAATCTCGCTTTCTGGTGGATGCTTCAGACAAGGTCGGCTGATGAAGCTACAACTCAATTTTATAGATGTACCAAGTGCAATCATACCTGGAGAAACTATTCTTAATCAGATAATCTCCAAAAAAAAGAAAGCAATTAAACCTATTAATCAAATAATCTCAGACCCGCGGGAAAACTTGTTTTGAAGCATTGGTCAAAACAGCCACTCAATTACCTGATACCATTTTGTCCAATACAAATTAAGTGGATAACGAAATGTGATATTGAGGATTATAGGCAATTATACCAATACGGGAATAATTTTTTGTAATTTTATAGCAATACTTAATACCTCTCATCTGCTCCCCATTACTCGATATAGTTGGTTTTTGTAGCTAAAACTAAATCTCCAGATGAATGGAAAGCAGTAACATCTGCAATATCCACACTAGTGGATGAAGCCACATTTGAAGCGACCACAGAAGGACTTTCATTCAGAGGTATGGATCCGTCCCATGTTGCACTAATAGATATTAGTTGGCCAAACTCGGCATTTGATGCTTATGAAGCTGACTCTGCTGTAAAATTTGGCGTAAGAATCGATGAATTTTCCAAATTAATGAAAAGAGCCGATAAGAGAGATGCAATCGAAGTACGCGTCACGGATGATAGTATACTTCACATAAAGATAGCAAATGGATACGTTAGAGAATATAAGATGAGATTAATAGACAGTTCTGCAACTTCTACGCCGTTACCAAAATTAACTTTCAATTCTAAAGTAGTAATGAGTCCTCAGGCTTTTGACAAGATTCTATCAGACATCCAGGTATTTTCTGAGTATATCACAATAAATTCTGATAAGGCTAAAGTATCTTTCCTTGGTAAAGGTGATTCTGGAGAAGTAGACGTGGCATTAGAATCAGGTAGTGAGGGACTGGAAGAACTTGCAGTTAAAGAAAATAGCAAGGCGACTTATAGTCTTGACTACCTTTCAAAAATAACAAAGGCAATCAGTGCAAGCGGAGGTTCACTGGTTGCAGAGTTTTCTAGTAAAATGCCTCTAAGACTAGAATTTAGAGTGGCAAATGTGGGCAGAATTCATTTTTACCTTGCACCAAGAGTACAGGACTGACTCAATTGTATCTGCATGGGGCATCAAATTAGCGTCTTATATCCAACCAGTTTGCAATAATGGTAGTTAAAGGGAAAGCTCAAGTAACACTACGTGCAGTTTCTGAATCAATAATTAAATGCAAAAAATGCCCAAGGCTATATTCCTATATTCGAGAAGTTGGAAAAAATAAGGTAAAGCGATTTTCTAAAGAAAAATACTGGGCTAGACCTGTATCAGGTTTGGGTGACCCAGATGCCAAACTTGTGGTAGTGGGCCTCGCACCAGCCGCACATGGAGGAAACAGAACCGGGCGAATGTTCACAGGAGACAGTTCAGGGGAGTGGTTAATGAGGGCTTTGTTTGAAACAGGATTCTCTAATATTCCTTCGAGTGAATCTAAATCTGATGGTCTTGTTTTGAGAAACGTGTATATCACTTCCGTACTCAAGTGTGCTCCTCCTTTGAATAAACCACTTCCCTCTGAAGTAAGCAATTGCTCCGAATATTTGCAAGCTGAACTTGACCTGTTGAAAC